>Ga0316204_10000201_pt1 | contig 246572 bp, 238 predicted proteins | sample 6monrhotite_MG_2_FD_205661 | JGI IMG/M metagenome (GOLD analysis project Ga0316204, IMG submission 205661) | Microbial mat bacterial communities from mineral coupon in-situ incubated in ocean water Damariscotta River, Maine, United States -... | ecosystem: Environmental > Aquatic > Marine >...
GATCTCTGTGGTGAACGGCGTTGCGACGTTCGATCCGGCGTTGTTGACGGGTCTGGAACTGACCCCGGCGGCGAACTACAACGGATCGTTCGATCTGCAGGTGAGCTCGACGGTTACGGACACCGCGGCGGGTCTGCCTTCGGACACGGCGACGGCGACGCAATCTTTGAACGTGACGGTGACGCCGGTCGGCGATACGCCGGGCATCGCGGTTGTTGGCGGTGGAACTGGTGATGAAGACACCAATATTCCGATCGGCGTGACGGTCACGCCGGTGGGTGGTGAAACCCTCACCAACATTGTGATCAGTGGTGTGCCGACGGGCGCGACATTATCGCTGGGCACCGATAACGGTGACGGGTCTTGGACCATCGACGGTCCCGACTTGGCCGACCTTGGCAGCCTGACCATGACGCCTGACGTGAACTACAGCGGCGCGCCGACATTGGGTGTCGTCGCCACGACTTCTGAGGGCGGTACGGCTTCGGTTGATGTGCCTGTGACGGTGGTGGCGGTTGCAGATGCGCCGACGCTGACGCTGAGTCTGGGCGATCCGACGGTGACGGAAGGTGGCTTTCTACCCGACATTGACGCCATGGATCACGATATTTCCAACATCGTCATGTATCTGGATGACGGTGCGGGCAATATCACCAAGGTGAAGGTGGAAGACTTCCCCGGCGCCGGCCTAAATGACGTCAATGATCTCGGTATCCAAGCGTTTATGGAGGCCAGTTATCCTGGGACAACCTTGGTTGGTTTGACGGTTAAGGCCGGCGACAATCACACGCCTGGCTTCGGCCCGGGTGAGGGCGAGTTGGTCTATGTCGCACCAGGCGTGACTCAGGCTGATTTGCCGGTTGCAGCCCATGCCGACGCCTCATATTTGTTCATCGATTCTTTGGAAGGTTTGCCGCCGAGCCAGATTGGCGGTGGCGAAGCCGGTCTCAGCTATCCGGTCGATATCGCCGCGGCATTGACGGATACGGACGGTTCTGAAGTTCTGTCGTTGACCGTTTCCGGCATTCCGAGTGGAGTGACGCTCTCGGCTGGAACCGATAACGGTGATGGCACCTGGACAGTGCCGACCGATCAACTGACCGGCCTCACGATGGATGTTCCGGCTGGCACGGCGACGTTCTCGTTGAGCGTGACCTCGACCTCCACGGAACAGTCGAACCTTGACGCCGCCAGCGTGACGCAGAGCGTTACTGTAGACGGTGCTTCGACCACGCCGGACCCGACCGTTGATACGGTCAATGCGACGGGCGCGGAAGACGGTGTCGTTACGTTGGATATTACGGTTAGCAATGCAGATAGCGTTACGATCACCAACATTCCTGATGGCGGCACACTATCTGTAGGCGCCGATAACGGTGATGGCTCGTGGACACTAACGCCGGATCAACTCACAGGGTTGACCTTTACCCCGGCACAAGACTGGAGCGGGACATTCGACATTGGCGTCACGGCGACGGCGACAGATGGCGCCAGCGCTACGGCTGTGTCGACTGTCGATGTGACCCCGGTCGCCGATGCGCCGACGTTGAGCGCGACCACCGATGGCGGCGCGGAAGACACCGCGATTGCGCTGAACATCGCGACGGCGGAAACCGACGCGGACGGTTCGGAAGTTCTCTCGATGACGATCTCCGGCGTTCCGACGGGCGCAAGCTTGTCGGCGGGTACGGACAACGGCGACGGCACCTGGACCTTGGACCCGGCGACGGATCTGTCCGGACTGACGATCACGCCGGCGGCGAACTTCAACGGCACGATTGATTTGACGGTGACGTCGACCTCGACGGACACCTTGGGCAACGTGACGGACAGCGCCTCAACCAGCTCGAACGTGAGTGTTACGGTGACGCCGGTTGGCGACACCCCGGGCATCGCGGTTGTTGGCTCGGCTACGGGCGTCGAAGACGGCACGGTTCCGGTTGGCGTGACGGTTACGCCGGTTGGCGGCGAAACGCTCGCCTCTGTTACGGTCACGGGCGTTCCTGCGGACGCGACGTTGTCGCTGGGCGCGCAGAACATCGACGGTTCGTGGACCATCAGTGGCGCCGACCTTGACAGTCTCAGCACCTTGGTGATGACGCCGGCTGGCGACTACGCCGGTACGCCGACGTTGGGCTTTGCGGTTGAAACCTCTGAAGGCGGCACGGCGAGCGTGAGCGTTCCCGTGACGGTGACCCCGGTCGCCGATGCGCCGACGTTGAGCGCGACCACCGATGGCGGCGCGGAAGACACCGCGATTGCGCTGAACATCGCGACGGCGGAAACCGACGCGGACGGTTCGGAAGTTCTCTCGATGACGATCTCCGGCGTTCCGACGGGCGCAAGCTTGTCGGCGGGTACGGACAACGGCGACGGCACCTGGACCTTGGACCCGGCGACGGATCTGTCCGGACTGACGATCACGCCGGCGGCGAACTTCAACGGCACGATTGATTTGACGGTGACGTCGACCTCGACGGACACCTTGGGCAACGTGACGGACAGCGCCTCAACCAGCTCGAACGTGAGTGTTACGGTGACGCCGGTTGGCGACACCCCGGGCATCGCGGTTGTTGGCTCGGCTACGGGCGTCGAAGACGGCACGGTTCCGGTTGGCGTGACGGTTACGCCGGTTGGCGGCGAAACGCTCGCCTCTGTTACGGTCACGGGCGTTCCTGCGGACGCGACGTTGTCGCTGGGCGCGCAGAACATCGACGGTTCGTGGACCATCAGTGGCGCCGACCTTGACAGTCTCAGCACCTTGGTGATGACGCCGGCTGGCGACTACGCCGGTACGCCGACGTTGGGCTTTGCGGTTGAAACCTCTGAAGGCGGCACGGCGAGCGTGAGCGTTCCCGTGACGGTGACCCCGGTCGCCGATGCGCCGACGTTGAGCGCGACCACCGATGGCGGCGCGGAAGACACCGCGATTGCGCTGAACATCGCGACGGCGGAAACCGACGCGGACGGTTCGGAAGTTCTCTCGATGACGATCTCCGGCGTTCCGACGGGCGCAAGCTTGTCGGCGGGTACGGACAACGGCGACGGCACCTGGACCTTGGACCCGGCGACGGATCTGTCCGGACTGACGATCACGCCGGCGGCGAACTTCAACGGCACGATTGATTTGACGGTGACGTCGACCTCGACGGATACGTTGGGCAACGTGACGGACAGCGCTTCAACCACCTCTAACTTGAGTGTTACGGTGACGCCGGTTGGCGATACGCCGGGCATCGCGGTTGTTGGCGGTGGAACTGGCGATGAGGACACCAACATTCCGATCGGCATCACCGTGACGCCGGTGGGTGGCGAAACCCTCACCAACGTTGTGGTCAGTGGCGTTCCGACGGGTGCGACATTATCGCTGGGCGCCGATAACGGTGACGGGTCTTGGACCATCGACGGTCCCGACTTGGCCGACCTTGGCAGCCTGACCATGACGCCTGTCGAGAACTACAGTGGCACGCCGACATTGGGCGTTGTCGCCACGACTTCTGAAGGCGGTACGGCTTCGGCTGATGTGCCGGTGACGGTGGTTGCGGTTGCCGACGCCCCGACGTTGGATGTCACCATTGGCGACCCCGTTGTCAGTGATGTAACTGGCAGCTTGACCCTTGAAAACATGGGCCAAGCGAGTGCGGGTTATGAAAACACCATCGGTTGGTACCGCATGGATGAAAACGGCGAACCTGTCGAAGGCGGCGTGATTTGGGCCGACGCCAAGGAAAGTATTGGCGACAGCTTCACCATGGACGATGTCGACCCGAGCACCATCGGCTTCTTCTTGCTGTCCGATGGCGGCACGCAGAACCCTGGCTTGTCGAACGGTGAAAGCGTCACCTTCGCTCAAGACGGTAGCGGCACGTGGCAAGTTTTGGATGCCGGCGGCAACCCGCTTGATGCGGCCTCTGGCGGCGGTCTGTTCTTCACCAACCAAACGCTGAACGCGGATGGCTACGACCATGAGTCCGATAGCTCATCTATCGGCAACATGAACTGGGAAGACCTCAACGGCGGTGGCGATCAGGATTTCAACGACGTTAACTTGAACCTGAACACCCAAGCCGGCAGCGGCGACAACACCACGTCGTTTGATTTGAACATTACCTCGAACTTGGTGGACACGGACGGTTCGGAAACCTTGTCGCTGGTGGTGGCTGGTGTCCCTGCGGACGCCACGCTATCGGCGGGTACGGACAATGGCGACGGAACCTGGACCCTGAGCCCCGATCAATTGAGCGGTCTGACGGTGACCGTGCCTAGTGATAGCGGGACTGATTTCAATCTGACGGTTACCGCCACGGCGACCGAGCCCAATGGCGACACCGCATCGGTGAGCCAGACGGTCACCGCCGATATGCCGGACACGGTGATCCCGACGGTGACGATCGGCGCCAATGCATCGGGTGACGAAGATACGGCTATTCCGGTAGATATCTCGGTTACCAATGCGGCCAGCGTGACCATTGCGGGCCTTCCGGACGGCGCAACGTTGTCCGCGGGCGCCGACAACGGTGACGGCACATGGACGCTGACGCCGGATCAATTGGACGGCCTGACTATGACGCCGGTTGAGCACTTCAGTGGAACTTCGGACATGACCGTCACGGCGACCAGTTCGACGGGTGATACGGCATCGGCAACATCGACGGTCGAAGTTGTGGCGGTCGCCGATGCGCCGATCTTGACAGTGTCGCTGGGCGCAGGCGAGGTGATCACGACAGACGGCGAGAGCCTTGATGTCTCCATCACCGCTGACAACATGACGCAAACTGACGCTGGATTTAGCGTTACGGCGCGGACCGTCGATGAAGACGGAAACTTGTCCGAAGCTTCGGCGGATCATCTGAGCATCAACACCGATCCAGTCGGTTTCGGCGTAGCGGGCAGTGAAGGCTCTGGCGCGAGTTCCGAACTGGGCTACGCGGGCGACGGTGTCTCCGAGCAAATCGTCGTCAATTTCGATGGCGATGTGTCATCAGCTGATGTTGAGTTTGCCTGGTTGCACAGCAGTGAAACGGCTGAATATGAAATCTATCGTGACGGCGAGCTCGTCGGTAGCGGTACCGTCGATGGCGTGACCGATGAGATCGATCCGCCTGTGACATTTACCGCAAGCGACGGCGGTTCATTCGATCAGATCGTGTTCTCGGCCCCGGGTGGCGGTGACGATTACCTGATCCATTCGGTCAGCAGCACGGTCGTCGAGCCAGGAGACGCGGTGACGGAATATCCGTTGACCATCGAATCCAACTTGGTCGATACGGATGGGTCGGAAACGTTGTCGCTCACCGTCGCGGGCATCCCAGAAGGTGCGAGCTTGTCTGCGGGCACCGACAACGGTGATGGCACGTGGACGTTGACGCCTGCGCAATTGGGTGACTTGAGCGTTTCGGTCACGGATGGCGTCTCGGCAGATTTCAATCTGACGGTTACCGCCACAGCGACCGAGCCCAATGGCGACACCGCATCGGTGAGCCAATCGGTGACGGTTGACTTGCCCGATGAGCCGAGCGTGGATTCCGTGGATGCCACGGGCAACGAAGACAGCACGATTGCGCTCGACATCACGGTCAGCAATGCCGACAGCGTGACGATCAGCAACATCCCCGATGGCGGAACGCTTTCCGCCGGTACCGACAATGGTGACGGATCGTGGACGTTGACGACGGATCAACTCACAGACTTGAACTTTACGCCTGCAGATGATTGGAGCGGATCGTTCGATATCGGCGTGACGGCCACGGCGGCCGATGGCGAAACGGCAACGGCGACGTCCACGGTGGATGTGATCGCGGTCGCCGACGCACCGACGCTGACCGTCAACCTCACAGAAGCTGACGTCAGTGGAACGGGCGCAGGTGAAACCCTGGCTTCCGACGATTTCAATGACGGTGTGTCCGGTTGGGGCGGTGAAGTGTCGAGCTACAACGGTCAGATGAATATCGACCATGATGACACGGCGACCCAGACCTTCGACTTCGGTGCTGAAAATGCTGGTAAGACAGTCACCGTTTCGTTCGACGTCGCAAACTATGGCGGCTGGGATGAAAGCGGTGCGTACCAGGATCACTTCACCGTTACGGCCAATGGTGAGCAGGTCTTGAACACCACGGACGGCGAAGGCAGTCAATCTTTGACCGTGACGTTGGATGAAAACGGTCAACTGCAGCTTGGCATGAGTGCCGATGCGACATCCTATCAAGAAGGCCTGTTGATCGATAACTTCGAGATCGTATCCGGTGACGATTGGGTGGCGAACGACGGCAGCGTGTTCAATCTGGACATTGCGTCCAGCTTGGTCGATACCGACGGTTCGGAAACTCTGTCGCTGCTGGTGGACGGTGTTCCTGCAGACGCCACGCTATCGGCCGGTACGGACAATGGCGACGGCACCTGGACGTTAACACCGGATCAATTGTCCGATCTGCAAGTCACCGTGCCGAGCACCGTGTCCGACGATTTCGACCTGACGGTGAGCGCCACGGCGACGGAACCGAACGGCGACACCGCGACGGTGAGCCAGTCGGTGACGGTTGACCTTCCGGAAGTTACGGTGCCGAGTGTTGATTCCGTGAACGCGACGGGTAACGAAGACAGCACCATCGCGCTCGATATCACGGTCAGCAATGCCGATAGCGTGATGATCTCCAATGTTCCGACCGATGCCACGCTATCTGCGGGTACGGACAACGGCGACGGATCGTGGACGCTGACACCCGATCAACTTTCCGGCCTGACTTTCACTCCGGCGGATGATTGGAGCGGTTCGTTCGACGTCAGCGTTACGGCGACGGCGGCGGATGGCGAAACGGCGAACGCCACCTCGACAATCGATGTGGTTGCGGTCGCGGATGCTCCGACGCTCGCTACAGGTGTTGGGGATGCGGTTGAAAGCCGCGACGTCGATTATTCGGACATCGAATTCGGCGCCGGTGCGGGTAAGGATGCCGGTTCCGATGAAAAAGAAGACTACCAATCTAAATACGATGATGAATGGACCGGCGACGGCAAAGATAACGATATCGATGGCGGCAGCGGCGAAGACGTTTTGGCCGGCATGGGCGGCGCCGATCAACTTGACGGCGGTAAGCATGACGACCTGATCTTCGGTGGCGCTGGCGACGATGAACTCGATGGCGGTTCCGGTGATGACATCATCTTCGGCGGTTCCGGCAACGATGAAATCAGCGGTGGTTCCGGCGACGACTTCTTGATCGGCGGCGACGGCAACGACGATATCGATGGCGGCAGCGGCAATGACGTGATCTTTGCCGGTTCCGGATACGATAAAGTCGATGGCGGAACCGGTACGGACGTCATGGTGCTCAGCGGTGCGCGGGAAGACTACCTGTTCACGGAAATGCCGGGCGCCAGCGGTCAGTACGTTATCGAGCATCTGAACGGCGGCGATGACGGCGTGAACTTGGTCGAAAACATCGAAACCTTCCAATTCACCGACGGTCAATTCGGCCTTGGCGATATGATGGACAGCAACCCAGACGACAATCTGTTGCTGACCTACGACATCACCATCGACACCGGTCTTTCCGATGTCGACGGTTCGGAAGCCCTGAGCGACGTCACGGTTTCCGGTGTGCCTGAAGGCGCGACGTTCAGCGCCGGCACGGACAACGGTGACGGTTCGTGGACCCTTGGGGAAAGCGATCTGGATGGATTGACCTTGCAAGTCGATGAATCGGTGGATCAAGACTTCTCGCTCAGCGTTTCGGTGACGTCCGTTGAAACATCGAACGGCGACACGGCGACCAGCACCTCGACCATCGATGTGGCGTTGCCCGATGACGTGAGCGTTGAGGGCGATACCTCGGTTGATGCCCTGGATCCGCTGGCGGCGATGTTCGATGACAGCGATACGCTGAGCTTCGAGGGTGAAGAGTACGACATCAGCTCGCTCACCGATGGCGACAGCAAGGACGATTTCGGCGGGGTTACGCCGCTGGGCGGCGGTTCGTCCAATGAGGATCAAGGTGGTGGCGGTGACGACACCTCGTATCAAGACGATAGCAGCGATGGCTATTCGAGCACCGACAGCGGTTCCGACGATTGGACCCCTGACGACAACTGCTAAGCAACTCGATGCTACAGCATTAAGCACATACGGCGGCCCATGTGGCCGCCGTGTTTGTGATATAATACAGAGCTGAGCTGTGTTTGCCGTCACAGACAAAGGCGTAAAGAGCGAGTTCAATGGAAGGGGAGCGCAAGGAGTAAGCTATGCTGACTTTCGAAGTCATCGTCTACAATGAAAAAGTTCGAGAGCTTCTCCGTGATGGAGAGCACCACAAACGCTTCAGCGACGATTGGGGCGATAGTCATTATATTGAAATCAAGGCCGACGACGAAAACAGCGCCTTGGCCAAGGTTCAGATGCGCTATCCCGAACGGGATGGCTTTGTGGTTGAAGACATCTCAAGAGTTTAAGGCACCACATAAGAGCGTAGATCGCGCTCTTATGCGTCCTCGTCTGGTGTTGCTTCAGGGCGTTCGCGATAGTGCGCCCATTTTTCCTTGCCGTCGCGGTTTTCCAGGAAATTGATCAAAGCAGAAACCGGCTTGCGGTCAAACTTGCTGCCGGTGTCCGATAGTAAAATGTCGGATACTTTTTCGAACGTCATGGCGTCGCGATAGGCGCGCGCACTGGCCATGCCGACGAAGGCGTTGGCGACCGCCAGAATACGCGCAGATTGAAGGATGCCTTCGCCAGATTTGCCCAAGGGACCATTGCCGTCCCAAGTTTCGCCCATGTCACGGATCGTGTCGACGACGGGCCCTTCGAAGGTAACGTCCTTGAGCAGATCGACGCTGACCAGATAGCTCGACATCAAAGTTTGACGTTCTTGCGGCGACAAGTCGCCCGTTTTGGTCAGCAATTCCGGCGAAATAAAGATTTTTCCCAAGTTCATCAAACTGCCAGCAATGTCCACGGTTTTGGCGGCCAGTTCGTCTTCGCCCATTTCCAAGGCGATGGCTTTGGCCACTTCGGCGACATGCTGGGAATGGTTGGCGGAGAACGGATCGCGGCGATCAACGACGCTGACCAAGGTGTCGATCAACTGGCGCAGCATTTTTTCGCTGCGGCGGCGTTCGCGGGTCAGTTCGGTGATGTCTTCCAAGATCATCAAGACGCCGGGGGGGTGGTCGCGGTCGCCGCGCATGGGGATGTGATCGGATTTGATCACCTGCAGGTCGTCAGCCTCATCGTCGTCGTCGTCGCCGAAGGTGCTGATGTGCATCTCTCGACAGCCATCTCGGTCCTCGGTTTCTTTGAAGCTTCTGAGTACTTTTTCGTTAATTTCTGCGTAGGTTTGGGCTTTGATCGGGCCGATGACGGCGGCCATGGTTTTGCCCATCATGTCTGCGACGGCGATGCCGGCCTCTTTGGCGGCGGGTTCGTTAGCGTAGGTGTAAACCGTGTCCCCGCCCACCGCGACAATACCCGCCGGGTGAGAGTTGGAAATCAAGTTCATGAACTTCGACAGGTTCTCAAAGCGTTCCGCCGAGACCTTGAAGTTCTGCGCCGCCTGCGTGGCGCGCAAGGATGAGCCATGGCGCCATACCGCGAACACCGAAATGGTGACGCCGACAATGATTAAGATGAACACGGTCAAAAGCGTGGTCAGACGGGTTTCCGTTTCCGCCAGGGCTTCGGCGCGGTTGACTTTGCGCACCAGCACCCAAGGGGCGCCGGCAATGGGCCGCGAGCTCATCAAAACCTCTTCGCCCAGGTAATCGCGTTTGAGCGCGAACCCACCGGGTGAATTGATCGCGTATGCCGCGGCCAGTTCAGGCGTGTCCATGGCCAGCGCGCGTTTCAGCGCGGGCGTGCCGTCTTTCAATGGGGACAGATATTCCGCGGTGATGCCTTGTTGACGCACCAGGTAGGTTTCAGAGCTTTCAGATGTCTCACCCGGCTGCACCAGCTTTGCGTACAGTTCCTCACCGATGATCCGCACGCCGATCACCGCGCCGATGCCTTTTGCGCCGCTGGCGTCATCTTGGATGCCGTAGACGGGTAGGGCGAAGCCGATGGTGGGCTGGTTGGACGGTCCCATATACACGTCAATGATCGTCGGTTCGCCTTGAAGGGCCATCATCGCGGCGTCTTTGAGCTTGCCGATCATCGGCGGCATGCCCGGCGATGAGGCCACGGGCAGGCCTTCGGCGTCGACAAGACCGAGGCCGGCGACGCCGACGCGTTCGATGTTGGCCGAAACCGCAGCGGCCTCCACAGGCGGCTTAAAACCGGTGCGTGTGGCCGTTGCGGTGAGGATATTGCGCAGATAGGTGGTTTCCGCAGCGCCGTCTGAGGTGGCGAAGGGGTCGTCGTCCAAGCCCGGTTCTTTGGGCGCTTTGGCGGAAGCGATTTCGCTCATGTAGAGCTGCAAGGAGGCGTTTTCCGCCAACTCGCGCATGGTTTTGAAATTGCCTTCCAGCCATTCGTTGATCACGGCGGAGCGGGAATCGCCGACGATGCCAAGGCGGATTTGCCATTCTTGAAGGGCGCGGGCGCGTTCATCTTCAACAAATTTGAAAGCGCCGAAAATAGATGCGCCAACGGCGCATAGCATCACAAAGACGCCAATGAAAACGAATTTGTTTACCGGGCGTTTTGCGTCCTCAAGTTGCTCGGCGCCGCGTTCGGCGTCCTGTCGAGCAGCGTCGTCGGCGCCAGTTTGCTGTTGTTGTTGCAACGCGTTGTCCGACACCGGCCTCTCCCCAAGGAAAACATATTAAACATCAACGATTACGGGACTCTACCGACAATCTTTGAGCCTGGCAAAGGGGAATATAGCTTTGCGCCGATCTGTGTGGTGTATATATACTGGTTGTTATTGTAATCGATTGCACTGGAATACGTTGCATGCCGCTCTGTGCGCCAGAAAGACGGTATTCGACGCTACGCAGGACCTCATGGCTGCATTTGATGCGCAGGGCGGTCTTGGTGGCGTTTGTCTGCGTATCTGCGCTGTGCATTGCGCCACCGTCGTGGGCTGCGGCGGGCAAGGCTAGCTTTTTCGACACCACCGAGCAAATGTCCACCAAGATGGACGCCTTTAAAAAGTGGAATGAAGCGATCGCGCGCTATTCCAAGGAAAAGGCTGCGGCCACAAAGGGCACGTGCGGCGACAAAGAGCTTAACAAGTGCAATTTCGACAAGTGGATCAAATTCCTCAAGGGTCTCAAAGAAAAAGACCCCGTAAGCCAAATCCGCGCGATCAACGACTATATGAACCGCGCCCCCTACATCACCGACCCGGTCAACTGGGGGAAAAAGGACTTTTGGGCGACGCCCGGTGAATTCATGTCGAAATTCGGCGATTGCGAAGACTACGCCATCGCCAAATACATTTCGTTGCGCTTGCTGGGTTATAAGGAAGATGAGCTGCGGGTCGTGGCGGTCAAGGATTTGAACCTTAAAATCGGCCACGCGATCTTGGTGGTTTATTTCAAAGGCAAACCGTACGTTCTGGACAACCAGATCAAACAGGTAGTCCCCGCCAGCAAAATAAAACATTACCTGCCGGTTTTTTCCATCAATCAAAGTGCATGGTGGAAGCATCTTCCAGCCGGAAGCTGAGCTTAGCTGATCTTCATTCGATACTGAAAAATTAAGCGGGCCAGGGATCGTTGCGGCGGTCGCGCCCTGAACGGCGCTCGAACTCGCGGCGGTCCGATGCGGCGCGGCGGTCGTCGGCGCTGCGACGCTCGATCACCACAGGGATGTTGGCTTGGCGGCGGTCGTCGCTTTTGGTGCGGCGTTCCGTTTTGGAGCGCAATTCAACGTCGTCGCGGCGCGTGGAGGCACGATCTTTTTCCGGGTTTGTCATGCTTTGTGGGTTCATCGTGTGGTCCTCGTATCGTCCTCAGGTTTGTAGGCTCAGAGTGAAAACTACCATTTGGTCATACTAATTCCATGATTCTATTGTTATTATCGCGCTGACGCTGGAAAAGGGCAATCCGTTATATGGACGAGTCTGAAAGTGGATTAAGCGCCTTTTTCATTGGCCTTTATCGCTGAATTGCCTATGTTCGCCTCACCTTAATCCTTAATCTCGAGACCTCATGTCCCATCTCGTCAATTACATCGAAAACCGGCGCACCTTCGCCATCATCGCGCACCCTGATGCGGGTAAGACGACGCTGACCGAAAAGTTGCTGTTGTTTGGCGGCGCCATTCAGTTGGCGGGTGCGGTCAAAGCGCGCGGCGACGCCCGGCGCGCCCGATCGGATTGGATGAAGGTCGAGCAAGAACGCGGCATTTCCGTGGCGTCTTCGGTGATGACGTTCGATTACGGCGAGCAGACCTTCAACCTGCTCGACACCCCCGGTCACGAAGATTTTTCCGAAGACACCTACCGTACGCTCACCGCCGTGGACAGCGCTGTGATGGTGCTTGATGGCGCCAAGGGCGTGGAAAGCCAGACCAAAAAGCTGTTTGAAGTGTGTCGTTTACGCGACGTGCCGATCGCCACATTCGTCAACAAAATGGATCGCGAAAGCCGCGATACGTTTGAGATTTTGGATGAAATCGAACAGAGCCTGGCGCTCGACGTGACCCCCGCGACTTTGCCCATCGGCATGGGCCGCGAGTTCTTGGGCTGTTACGACCTGATCAACGATCAAGTGATCTTGATGGAACGCACCAAGGGCAGCCAGATCGGCGCAGGGGTCAAGGTCTCCGGTCTCGACGATCCATTGTTGGATGAATTGCTGCCCGAACATGCGGCGGCGAAGCTGCGCGAAGACGTTGAAATGGCGCGCGGCCTGTGCCCTGTGTTCGATCATCAAGCGTATCTGGAAGGCACCATGACGCCGGTGTTCTTCGGCTCTGCGGTGAACAATTTTGGGGTGCGCGAGCTGCTCGACGGGCTGGCCAAATATGCGCCGTCGCCGCGTCCGCAAGTCGCCGACAAGCGCACCGTCGATCCGTTTGAAACCAAAGTCACCGGGGTGGTGTTCAAAATCCAAGCCAACATGGACCCCAAGCACCGCGACCGCATCGCCTTCATGCGGCTCAATTCCGGGCACTTCAAACGCGGCATGAAGCTCAAGCATCTGCGTTCGGGCAAGATGATCAACTTGCACAACCCGGTGCTGTTTTTGGCCCAAGACCGCGAAGTCGCCGAAGAAGCCGTGGCCGGTGACATCATCGGCATTCCCAACCACGGCAACCTGCGCATCGGCGACACCTTGTCGGAATCCGAAGAGCTGCGCTTTACCGGCGTGCCGACCTTCGCGCCGGAATACCTGCAAAAGGCCCGTCCCGCAGATCCGCTCAAAGCCAAACATCTGGGCAAAGCGCTGCAGCAAATCGCCGAAGAGGGCGGGGCGTGCGTGTTCAAGCCGACAATCGGCTCCGATTGGGTGGTCGGCGTGGTCGGCCCGCTGCAATTTGAAGTGCTGGCGGATCGCATCCGCACGGAATACGAAATCCCGGTTCACTTCGAACAGACGGAACTGTACACCGCGCGCTGGATCGAAGCCGACGACGAAAAGCAGCTCAAAGCATTCATGGACGCCAATCGCGGCGCAACAGGCCTGGATCACGACGGCGCGCCCGTCTACATGGCGCGCAACGCCTGGCACCTCAACAAAGCCCAAGAAGACTTTCCCAACATCAGGCTGCAGAAAACCAAGGAACAGTCGCTGGTCTAGGATTGGGCGGGCGTATTTTTTGGGTTGTTGACGCTGGCCGCTGTGTTTCTTATGGTTGTTCCTCTGTAGGGGGGGGAGCAGCATGGTTCGATTTCTTTTTGCATGTTTTTCGGCGTTTTTTTTTGGTGGCCACTCAGGCTCAGGCCTATGAGCTTTCCGATTTAAGGAAGTGGGTGAAGAACCCTGTGTTTCAGGTTGGTCTACGCAACCCGAACCCAGAACAAGCCGCTGCGATATTCAAATCCCTGTATGACGAAGGCAATTTATTTGCCGGTCATGCATTGGCGGAACGCTACTTGTCGGGATCCGGTGTCGAGAAAGATCCTCAACTGGGCGTTAAGCTTCTACACGACATCGCAAATCAAGATTTCGGTCCCTCACAAGGCTTTCTCGGCGCAATCTATCTACAAGGCTACGAAGGCATTCCCGCCCAACCGGATAAAGCCGTTCCGTTGATCGTCAAGGCGGTTCGATGGGGGCATGCGCCGTCTATGTTCGACTTGGGGCTGGCTTACTTGAAAGGCCAAGTGACTGGCGGTAGTGGACAGTTATACGAAGGCTATAAATGGATTTCCCGCGCGGCGCGCCATGGACACGCAAACGCCAAAAGCGTGCAAGCGTCACTTGTGAAGAAATATGGTGTGCCGAAACCAGAGAGCCAAGGCGGGCTCATTGTCGAAAGAGGAATGCGCATTGATCCATTGTCAGAGAACATGGGATTTACCGAAGAGTTCGCTGATATTTATTATGCCTCACCGTTTAAGACCGATGCCCTCATCAAGGATATCAAGACGAACCGATTGGGGCGTCATCCAATCTATTATTACGAGTTGGCCCGCCGCCTAGTTCATGCGGACGCAGAAGAAGCTGTTTATTGGTTTTTAGTGGGCGGCTATCGAATGCGTTACAACACCCAGCGATGCACGGACAAAACTGCGTCCGGGGTTACGCAAGTTCTCGCCATGGCGCTCAATTCGGAAAAGATGAGTGCGGCAAGCACGGAATTTACAAAAAACGGCAAGCTGTACGACATTTATAAAAAAGCCGTGATGGATGCTTCCAGCATGCCTTTGGATACAGATCCGACGTGGGCATGTCGCACGGGCATGAGAGCGATCATGACTGCGATGGAAGGCACACAGACTACGGATGTGCTCAAGCCTCAGGATCAGTGGCCCGCCATCAACGAAGCACTCAAACAACAAACACTCGAGATTATCGAAAGCAAATACGCGCCGAAAAACTAAAGGGGCGCACAATGTGGGCTAGCCCCCTTTTTGTTACGCCAGTTCCAGCGCTTCGTGATTGTAAAGCGCCAGCAACAGATCGAACGTGGTGGGATCGGTGAGCATGTCGGGGTGGGCGTCAGCGTGAACGGGCTCTTCTTTGATGACGCTGCGCACAACCGTCAAGGTTTTGGGAGCCAGCACGAAGCTGTGGCTGTCGAAGCCGAGCAAGGTTTCGCCGTGTGAGGACGTCGTCAGCACGAACTTGACGTAGACGGGCTTGATCAAGCCTCGCCCATTGCCCAATGCGCTGCGCAACCCTTCGGCGGGCATAACTTCTTCGCGTTCGGTGTAAACGCCGAAATCTTCGTGCGACGATTGGCTCAAAAATTCCACCAACCAGCTTTCGAACGATTGGCCGGTCAACAGTTGGCCTAGGCTGGCTTGGAGTTCCGTCACCGCGGCGCGGCTGATGGTGAAACCGCCGCTGTCTGTCTCGAGTCCTGCGGCGACGTATCGCGGGTCGCGGTCTTCGAACTCGGCCAGATATTGACCGTAGCCGGTCAAGAGTTCCGACATTTTTGGGCCGAGCAGACCGACGGAAAACGTCATTGCGGCTTCGATGGTGGTGCCTTCGTGGCCGAATTTCGGCGGCACGTACAACACGTCGCCGCAGCTCACTTCGATCTCGTCGCCGTCGAAACCGTTCTTGAGCACGCGAAAATCCATGCCGTCGAAATAGGTGGTGTCGCGGATCGGTTCGCGGCTGATCTTCCAGGTGCGCTTGCCTTGACCTTGCACCAAAAACACATGGTAGGTGTCAAAGTGCGGACCGACGGTGCCGCCGGGGGCGGAAAAGCCAACCATGATGTCATCCAACAACCATCGTGGGGCAAAGTCGAAATGGCTCAGCAGCTCCGCCGTGTCGGGGTGAAACTGTTCGACGTTTTGCACCAGCAAGCTCCACTGCGCCTCACCCGCAGTAGCGAAATCGTCTTCGTCAAAGGGGCCGTAGGCGCAGGTCCAGTCTTGCGCCTCGCCAGCGGTTTTTAACAATCGCGAACGCGGCGCCTCTTCCATCGCCAATCCCGCCAACTCGTCGGCGGAGATCAAGCGCGCCATGTCCTCTGGGGCGATGGCGCCGGGCGCGACGAAGGGACGCTTGTTCCAGTAGTGGGCGTAAAAATCGACGGCGGACGGCATGGCGCCCAAGCGGATCAGTGATGTGGGCATATCCCGATCAGCTTTTCGGTTTGATCTTCACGCGGCTGGTGACCTTGGTGACGTTATCGATGCCTTGGACCACCTTCACGGCTTTGTTGAGCTCGTCTTTGTTGAAAGCGCGGCCGAACAAAAACACGTGTCCGCCGATGGAACGCCAGCGGAGGTTGGTGACGTTGACAGCCTTGGCGTCGATCAGCTGGGCATTGATTTTGGTTTCAATCACGGTGTCGTCGACGAAACCTTCGACCACGCCTTTGTCTTGTTTGACCTTAGGGATCACCAGCACTTCGTTGTAGAGCCGTTTGACGCCTTCGATGCTTTTGACGACTTGCCCTGCCTTAGCTTTCAGATCACCGTTTTCGACCACCCCGGTGATCATCACGTCTTGCTCGTAAACATCGGTGTTGAAGGAAATCACGTCGCTGCCCATCTGGTCCGTAATGGTGGCGATAATCTTGGTCTTGATTTCTGCGTCCTTGGCGATGTCGCCGGTGCTGCGGTCTTCGACTATCGCTTCCACGGCGCCTTTGACATACGACAGCGGGTTGAAGTCAATCGCGTGCGCGGGGTGCGTGGCGGCGATCAAGCTTGCGAATGCGGTGATGGTCAAAAGGCGGCGAGAGACGGTGCGCATGTTTGTTTCCTTGGGTCATGAATTCGATTGCAGAAGGCCTTTATAACACGAAAGCCCCCATCAATTCGACAGGGGCTTTCTTGAGCTTGAGATGGTGTTGATTAGATGACGGAAAGCATCTCCGCGACCAACGGATGGCGCACCACGTCTTTGTCTTCCAAGCGAACCACGCCAACGGTGTCGAGCGCTTCAAGGCGATGCGAAATATCCGCCAGCCCCGACATGCCCGGAAGCAAATCGGTCTGATCCGGGTCGCCCGTGACCACCATGGTCGAATGCCAGCCCATGCGGGTCAGCAGCATCTTGATCTGCGTGTAGGTGCAGTTTTGCGCTTCGTCGATGACCACGAACGCGTTGTTGAGCGTGCGTCCGCGCATGAAGCCCACCGGCGCAATTTCGATCTCGCCGTTTTTCATCATGGTTTTGAGGCTGCGCCCGCCCATACGATCCGTCAGGCTGTCGAATAGGGGCCGCAGGTAAGGGGCGATTTTTTCTTCCATCTCGCCGGGTAGGAAGCCGAGGCTTTCGCCCGCTTCAACCGCAGGACGGGTCAGCACGATGCGGCCAACCTCGCCTTTCTCGAACGCCTCAACGGCTTTGGAAATCGCCAAATAGGTCTTGCCGGTGCCCGCCGGTCCTAACGCCATCACCAGATTGTGCTCGTCGATGGCTTGCATCAGGCGTTTTTGGCCTTCGCTGCGCGGGGAAACGTTTTTCACATAACGCTGATCTCTGAGGACCTCTTCGCCGCTGGGACCATCCAGCAGAGGATGCCATTTCCCATTTCCGTCATCTGGACGCAGGTGGTGAACGTCGGCGGTGTTGGTGGCGTGTTGGCGGCGGTACTTCTTACCCATGATGCTCTCCGATGGTTGAGGTTGTGCACAAATGGAAAACGCCCCCGAAGCGGAGGCGCTGAAGATGTTTTTGATGATGAGAGTCGAACAAAGATGCGGAGGATTCGAAAGAGAGGTATGCCAAGGCGTTCCGATCGCATATCGCCCGTTCACATATTGGCGGCGCGCTTGTCACAAGCGGCGGACTTGTTTGATGTCCGGGTGTGGGACCATTTGGCATCGAAGTGTCTCTCCTCGCGAATCGACCGATGAGAGTATTCTAGCAAATCAGATGTTAAAGAAATTGTTCAAACCGTCTTTTTTGTTTTTTGTCGGCGCAGTTCACGCGCCGGTATCAGCACCAACACATTGGTCAGCAAGGCCAATCCCGCGCCGCCGAACGCGATGGCGGGGATGGTGAAGCCCGCATCCAAAAGCCAACCGACCAGCACCGGAGCCAGCGCGGTGGACACCACCGTCATCGATGAGGTCAGCGATCGGATCGCGCCCAAGTGGCGCACGCCAAAGGTGTCGGCCCACGCTGCGCTGATCAACACCCCGCTGGCCCCGACGGTCAACCCGCCGAGACTGAAATACAGCGGCGCCGACCAGGTCTGATCTAAAGTGGCGACCACGATCAAGGCCAACGTCAAAGGGATGGCGAACACCGGCAGAACCACTCCGGGACCAGCGCGATCAACCACCCACCCGGTGATTAGGCTGGCGGTGACGGTGGCGGCGGCGAATGCGGGGAAGCTGGCGGCGAGCAAGGCGATGTCCCAGCCTTTGGCGTCGGCGATGGCGATCTGGTGGAAAAACAAACCGGTCATAATGAACGGTCCCATAAGCGAGGCGGGCACGATCATTTGAAAACGCCAATCCGTCATCAGGCGGCGCTGAGTGAGTTCGTCAAGGTGAGGCTCTTCGGTTTTGAGGCGCTCTTCAAGTTGGGCGTGGCGCACGCCGTGGCCTTTGAGCAGCCACAGCGCCAACGGCAAATGCAGCGCGACGATGTAAAGGGCGAAGCCGCCCCAGGCTTCACGCCAGCTCAAAACGCTGAGGAGCAAGACCAATGCGGCGGGGAAGGTGGCTTCGGCGATGGGATAACCCAACCCCACGACGCTCATGGCGCGGCCGCGTGCGGCGTCGAAATAGCGCGCCATGCTGATCACGGCGGTGTGGCGCAATAAGCCTTGGCCGAACAGCCTGAGGCCGATAAACGCGAGCCCCAACAACCACGGCGAAAAGGACGCGGCCATCAATGCGCTGGATGCAGCGAGTCCGCCAAAGATAACGCCCGCATAAAGGCGTAAATCCACCCGGTCGATTTGTCGGCCAGCCCACAAGATCACCACCGCGCTGATCAGGGTTGCGACACCGTATAGGCCACCGAAATCACTATGGCTGAGGCCAAAATCGGCGCGGATGTGATCGCCGAACAGGGCGATGAAAAAGGTCTGGCCGAAATTGCTCGCCAGCGTGCATGCCAAGCCGAAGCCAAGAAAACGGCGGTTTTCGATCAGAAAGGCGAAGCTGTTCATTCGACGGCGCGCATCATCAGTCGGATTTGTGGGCGCAGTCCACGCACACCGGCGTAGCGGGATCCATGTTCAGGCGCTTGGGCGAGATTTCTTCGCCGCACGACACGCAGTAGCCGTATTCATCGCTGTCCAAACGCGCCAGCGCGGCGTCGATGCGCTGGAGCTCGATCTCGCGGCGACGCTCGGTTTCGACCTGCATGGCCTGGTTTTGCAACGCGTCCATGCGCGATAAACGCCCGACGCTGGTCTGGTCCAGTTCCACCACGCCGCGCTCCCCAGCCGTGACTTCGGCGTCGTGTCGCAAATCTTCGCGCTCGTTAAGTAGTTGATTTCGCACGTTTATGAAGTCAGTTTTTGTCATGGCGTGGGTTCGCAGTTTTGTTGACGTTGAGACAGTATCGGGGCTGAATATTTCATATTTTATGAAGGTTCACGAAAAAGGGGTAAGGGGTAAAAATTCTTGGAATCAGGTCTTGATGTTACCATATGCAAGTGAACGTTGGTGTGGGGGTTCTTGTTAAACGCGTAAGCGGAGGAACGACCAATGTTTGTTAAAACCATCTTGGCCGAAAAAGGCCCAGAACTGATTAGAATTTCGCAGAATGCTTCCATTCGCGATGCGGCCCAGCTGTTTAAGATCGAACGCATCGGTTGCGCGCTCGTCGAAGACGGCGTTCACAGCCCCATCGGTATGGTTTCGGAACGCGATATCATCCAGGCGCTGGCTGTTTATGCTGATTTCGACAGCTTGAAGGTCGCCGATGTCATGACTCACAATTTGGTCAGCATCAGCCCCGAAGAGCCGTTGGAAACGGTGCGTGAAATCATGACCGAAAAACGCACCCGCCATGTCCTGGTCAAGGACGCGGGCCATCTGGTCGGCATTGTCAGTATTGGCGATTTGATCAAACACAGCCTTGCTGAATGTCAGGTCGACGCCGTGCAGATGCGCGATTACATCAACGGCCAAGGTTACCAGTAAGCCCAACCAGTAAGCGCACACTGGACAGGTTGAGCGAACATGACCATCTTGAACGCAGGTTTTCCAACCGCGTGAGGGGCTGTGTCTTTTTTTCACACCATCATTTTGGCGATGAGCATCGCGCGCCGTGATTTGCGCGGCGGATTAAGCGGACGTGCGCGCACGCTGGGGCTGTTGGTCGCGGGGGTGTTGGTTGGAGTCGCCGCCGTGGCGTTGGTCGGCGCCAGTTCGCAAAGCCTGCGCGATGGCGCACGTCAAGGCGGGCTGGAAGCCGTCGGCGGGGATTTGTCTTTGCGCCTGTTCCATCGCGCCCCGACAGCGGATGAGTTGAGCGCGATTTCGGCCCAAGGCCAAGCCAGCGTCACCGCCGAACTGCGTCCGATGGTGCAAGTCGGGGCCAAGAGCCTGCTGATCGAACTCAAAGGCGTCGATCCGGATTACCCGCTTTATGGCAAAGTGCTCACCACCGCGCAAATGCCGCTGTCGAACCTTGTGCAAAAGAATGGCGCGGTCGCAGATGCAGCGGTGTTCAACGACTTAGGCCTTAATATCGGTGATGAGATCGTAATCGGCGCAACCCGCTATACCCTACGCGCTAAACTGCTGGCGGAGCCCGACCGCGCGTTTCGCGCCTTTTCATTGGGCCCACGGGTGATGGTGGCTTTGGACAGTTTACCCAGCACCGGATTGGTGACGCGGGGGGCGGAGGTATATTATTACACCCGCGTCAAATTGGCCGACCAAACGGACGCGGGCAACGCCCTGAGGCGCATCGATGAGCGCTTTCCTCAGTCGGGCTGGCGCATGGTCAACGCGCACGAAGGCGTGCCAGGGATCGAACGCACCTTGGCGATGGTGCATGTGTTGTTGTTGTTTTTGGGCCTCGGCGTGATGTTGGTCGGCGGCGCCGGCATCAGTGGTGCGGTGCGTGCGCACATCACCGCCAAGATGGACATCATCGCAATTTTAAAAAGCATCGGCGCCCCGCCCAACGTGATTGCTTTGGCGTTGGGTTTTGAGGTTTTGGCCGGCGCCGGCTTAGGCGCGGTTTTGGGCGTCGCGCTGGGGGCGTTTGGCCCTGCGGTTGCCGCTGGCGCGTTAGCCGATCAATTGCCGTTTGCTTTGAGCCCATGGCCGTCGCTGAAAGCCCTCGTCGGCGCGGCGGGGTTTGGTCTGTTGGTGGCGCTGTTGTTTGCGTGGTGGCCATTGATGGCGGTGCGCAGAGTGACGACACGCCAATTGCTGCGCGAACGCTTCGATCACACGCCTGGACGTGTCGGTTGGGGCGGTGCGGCGGGGGCGTTGGCGATCATCGCGGGGCTGGCTGCATTGGTGTTTTGGGTGTCGCCGCTGCCGCTGCTGACGGTGGCGTTTTTACTGGGCGGATTGCTGCTGGCGCTGGTGTTTTTTGGCTTAGGCAAAGCACTGATGAGGTTGGCGCGATGGCTGTCGCGGCGCTTATCGAAAAGCAGCGTGCTGCTGCGTTTGGCGTTGGGCAATCTGCACCGTGGCGGCGCGCCGACCAGCGCGGTGGTGATGGCGCTGGGCCTGACGTTGACGCTGTTGGTCGCGTTGGACGGTATTGAGCGTGCGGCGGGTGAACACGTCGCCACGACATTGCCAATCACCGCGCCCGATCTGGTGCTGTTTTCCATCGCCAAAGATCGCGCCGAAGATTTAGGAAAGGCGTTGTCGGGGTGGGACGGTCTGGAGTCTCAACGCATTATGCCGTTCCTGCACGCTCGCGTTCAAGCCATTGGCGGCGTGGCGGTGCGCGATTTAAAAATCCCAGCGTCATTGAACTGGGTGGTGCGCGGCGATCGCGGCGTGTCGTTTGCGCAACGGATGCCCGCTGGCAGCACGCTCACCGCCGGGACGTGGTGGGAATCGCAAGACGAAAGCTCACGGCTGTTGTCCGTCGATGCCGCCATCGCCGCCAAGCTGGGCCTCGAGGTGGGCGATACCATCACACTCAATGTATCGGGTTTGCCGGTGACGGGGCGCATCGCGAATTTGCGCACAATCGACTGGACCCGACTGGATCTGGATTTTCCCATCCTCGCCAGCCCCGGCGCGCTTGAGGCCGTTCCCCACACCTATGCGGCGTCACTCAAGGCAAAGCCCGGGCGTGGCGGAGAACTGGAACAGCTGATCGCAGCACACTTTGCCGATTTGGCGCGGGTGCGCGTTGATGGCGTCATCTCGGCGTTGGCGCACGCGCTGGACGCGGTGGTCGCGGGCTTGCGCATCGCGGCGTTGATGACCGGAGTGGCGGCGCTGGTGGTGTTGGCGGGCAGTGTCTTGCAAGGACTCAGCGCGCGCATGGACGAAGCTTTGCTGTTTAAAATTTTGGGCGCAAAACGCAGCCAGATGCTCGTCCACTTGGTGGCTGAATTCACCGTTTTGGGCGTTCTGGTGTCCATCGTCGCGGCGCCGTTGGGATTGGCTGTGGCGACAGGTGTCAGCCGCGCGGCAGGCTTAAGCGGTGCGCAGATTGCCCTTGGCGGCGGGTTGCTGTTGGCGTTGATCGCCATCTTGGTGACCGTCGCGGTGGGCGTGTTGGCGACGTGGAGCGCTTATGCGTCTGCGCCTTCGCGGTATTTGCGCAATCGCGGCGTCTGATCATCGGCTTTCTTTTTCGCCTTGGTTTTCTTTTCCGGTTGGGGGCGGGCGAACACCCATTCGTCACCCTCAGAGGCGTCAGGCTGGAAGGCGTAGCCATCAACGTCAAAGGATTTGAGCTGTTCGGCGTCGGTAATTTTGTTTTGCACGATCCAGCGCGCCATCATGCCGCGGGCTCGCTTGGCGAACAGGCTCATGATTTTGATCTCGCCGTTTTCGCGGATTTCTTTAAACACCGGAGTGATCACGCGCAGGCCGTTGGCGATCAAGTTTTCGCCGCGCGCCGCTTTGAAGTATTCGACGCTGGCCAGACACACCACGGTGTCGGTTTTTTTGGCCTTGGCTTGCTTGATGATGGCGTCGGATAGGCGATCATCCCAATACTCATAGAGGTTCTTGCCTTTGGGGTTTTCCAGCCGCGCGCCCATGTCCAAGCGATGCGCGCGGATCAAGTCCAAAGGGCGCAGCTTGCCGTACAGCCCGTTGAGAATCACCAGATGGTCTTGGGCGTAGGCGAGGTCCTCGGTGCTGAGCGTTTCCGCATCCAGCCCCACATAGGTGTCGCCGGAAAACATCCAGCACGCGGGCTTGGCGTTGTCGGGGGTGTGAGGAAATGAGAAAACCCCGTAGTCTTCCTTGACCTGCACGGCTTGCTTGGCGCTGATGTGCATCAAGCGTTCCATCTCGCTGGTGTCCAGGGCGCCCGCAATTTTCGCCAATTTGGTTGTGTCGTCGGGATAATCCGGCGTGGTCAGGCCGGGGGTGTCGCGATCCCAATCTTTGAGGTTAAGGCGCTTGGCGGGGGAAATGACACAGAGCATGGGCGGGGTTCTCGTTTAGACTTGTTCCAAAGGGAAAGACACGTTAGGCCAAAAGCACGCCTAAGGTCAAAAACAGCGATAAGGATGATATAGGGATGATCACCGTCTATGGCATCAAAACCTGCGACACCGTACGCAAGGCTCTGAAATGGTTGGATGCTCAAGGCGTTGAGCATACCTATCACGATTTCCGCGCCGATGGCTTGGACGCGGCGACGGTGGGGCGTTGGGTCGACGCCATGGGGTGGGAATCGGTGCTCAATAAACGCTCCACCACATGGAAGCAATTGAGTGATGCGGACAAAGATGGTCTAGACGCTTCGCGCGCCATCGCCTTGATGGTGGCCCACCCAACATTGGTCAAACGCCCGGTGTTTGAACGGGAAGGCTCTGTTTTACAAGGCTTTAGCGATGATGTGCGGCGTCAAATAAGCTGATGACGGTGATCTCAATTTATTGCCTCTACGACGATTGGCGCATTTGCCAATTGCCGACGAAAACCCTATGATCCGCTGCTAGGGAATAAGATGGGGGAGCCTTGATTGAGGCTTCGGGATAAAATTTAGACCGTTTCGTTTAAAAGTTTAAGTCTGGGAACGCTGATACATGATGACACGCCATACCGTATGGGCTTCGCTGTTTGTTTGGATGCTGGCTTTTTGGGTTTCTCCCGTATCCGCCAACGCTGCACAAAGTGGCGGCGTCACCGCGCAGGTCTTTATCGAGGGCCTGGCCGATGAGGCCGTGCAGGCGCTGACCGCCGAAGGCGTGAGTCGCGCTGACCGCGTGACCCGCTTTCGCGAATTGCTAAGCCAAAACTTCGACGTCCCGGTGATCGGCAAGTGGGTGCTGGGGCGTTACTGGCGCACCGCGACCGATGGGGAAAAAGAAGAATATCTCAAGCTGTTCGAAGACTACGTGGTCATCACCTACGTCGAACGTTTCGATCAGTATTCCGGTGAAGTCATCAAGGTGGTGAAATCGGTTGCCGATCCGGGTAAGGATGCGTTGGTCTTTTCTGAAATCCACCGTCCCACAGGCGGGGAGCCGATCCGCATCGATTGGCGGGTGCGCAGCCATTCCGACATCTACAAGATCATCGACGTCTATGTTGAAGGCATCTCCATGAGCCAGTCCCAGCGCAAGGAGTTCACCTCCGTCATTCGCGCCAACGGCGGTACGGTTGCCGGCTTGCTCGACGTATTGCGCAAGAAAGTCGAAAGCCTTTCGAACTGATGTGTCGCTTTGACGCGTGAGGTAACAAAAGGGGCCGACGACGAAAACTTTCCCGTCGCCTCCAAATTGTTGCCAGCGTGGTCGCGTAGCCATGTCATGGCGTTTTACGCCTTTGCCCGCGCCGCCGATGATGTCGCCGATGCGCCCGATCTGTCGGCCCCAGAAAAACTCAGTCAGCTTGAGGCGATGAGCGCACAGCTGCACAGTGGTGCGCGTGAGCCTTATGCGCGGGTTTTCGCCCTTCACCAAAGCCTGCTCGAAACGCACGTTTCACCTCGTCACGCGCAAGATCTGCTGAAAGCGTTCATGTGGGATGCTGAGCACCCACGCACCCAAAGTTGGGCGGCGCTGATGGCGTACTGCGAACTGTCGGCGGCTCCGGTTGGGCGCTACCTGATCGATCTTTTGGGCGGCGTAGAGGGTGACGATTACAAATCGTCGGACGCATTGTGCGCGGCGTTGCAGGTGCTCAATCATCTCCAGGATATAAAAGACGACCATCTCAGCCTTGGGCGCATTTACTTACCCGACGATTGGCTGGCGGATGAGGGTGTGAGCGATGCGGACCTCAGTGGGGCGGCGTGTTCGTCCGGTCTGCGTCGGGTTTTGTATCGCATGTTGGATGGGGTGGATGCGTTGTTGGTTGAGGCCGAACCGCTGGCGCAAGCGATCCGCTCGCGGGCTTTGGCGCGTGAGGCGGGCGGCATTTTGGCGTTGGCGAAATCATTGGCGAAAGCGCTGCGCCATCGCGATCCGTTGGCCGAACGGGTCGAGCTGAACAAAGCTCACATGGCGTTACGTTTCCTGTGGGGCGCGCTTCGTGTGGCGTGCGCTGGGGGGCTGCGTGGTGTATCCAAGGATGCGATGACTGATTCTTCCGCCGCTCATGCGCCCACATTATGCCAGCACCCGCCGTCTGCGAAAGCGGTGGGCAGTTCCTTTTATTGGGCGCTACGCCTGATGCCCGCTGATCGACGCGACGCAATGTTTCGCGTCTATGCGTTTTGTCGTGAAGTCGATGACATCGCGGATGGATCGGATGACGCCGCCATCAAAATGGCGCGCTTGCAAACCTGGCGCACCGACGTGGACAGTTTGTTTGACGATGGTCCGCCAGCCATGGCGATTGCCTGCCTCAAGCCGGTGGTGGATACATACGGGTTGGACCATGCAGACCTGATCGCGGTGATCGACGGCATGCAAACCGACGCCCACGACGCCGTGCGGATGAACGATGAGACGGCGTTCGATGTGTACATCGACCGGGTCGCGTCGTCCGTCGGGCGGTTGTCCGACAAGGTGTTTGGACTCAGCGGCCCGACCGCCGAACAACTGGCCCATCATTTAGGGCGGGCGCTGCAAATCACCAACATCTTGCGCGATTTGGATGAGGATGCGGACCGCAATCGCCTTTATCTGCCGCTCAGTCTGTTGCAAAAACATGGCGTCGAAACGGATGAGCCGCGCGCCGTTTTGGCGCACCCGCAATTGGGGGCGGCGCTAAACGAATTGGCAGCGCGCGCCCATGCGCACTTTGACGGTGCGTGCGCTGCGCTCGCCCAGTTGGACAAACGCAAAACCCGCCCGGCGCGGATGATGATGGCGGTGTATTTTCGGCTGCTGCAAAAGCTTGAGGCGCGCGGGCTGGGCCACGTCCATTTCCGCGTGCGGCTGAACGCGTTTGAAAAACTGTGGCTGGTTTTGCGCCATGGCGTGTTGTGACGATGGTGGGCCGCGTTCATGTGATCGGTGCGGGGCTGGCGGGTTTGTCCGCAGCTGTGCGTCTCGCCCAAGCAGGCCTCAACGTCAGCGTTCATGAAACCGCCAAGCACGCCGGTGGGCGCTGTCGGAGCTTTTATGAGGCGACCTTGGATGCGACCATCGACAACGGCACGCATTTGCTGCTCAGCGGCAACTGTGAGGTCATGGATTATGTGGATTTGATCGGCGGCGGTGGAGCGCTGCGCCAAGCTCCGCGGGCCGCGTTTGATTTCAAAAACGTGTCTTCGGGCGCTGTGTGGCGTGTCGATCTCGGCGCATCGAATGGCATGTCGCTGATCCGCTGGCTGTTCGATCCCAAGCGTCAACCGCCAGGCTTGAGGCCGGTCGCTTTTGGCCGTGACCTGTGGGCGTTGGGTCGCGCTGACGATCACAGCGTGACCGGGTGCCTCGATCCATCCTCTGAACTGTTTCACGCCTTTTGGCGACCTTTGTGTCTGGCGGTGCTCAATGGCGAGCCGGATGAAAGCGCGGCGTGCTTGTTGTGGGCGATGTTGCGTGGGTCGGTGCTCAAAGGCGGCGCGTTCGCCCGACCGGTGTTGGCGCCTGATGGGCTCGGCTCAGCGTTGGTCGATCCGGCGCTGGCGCTGTTCGACGCTCATGGCGTAGAGGTTCATTTTCAACGCCGCATCACAAGCTTGGACGGGGACGGCGCGCGGGTGGGCGCGATCAGCTTCGCCAACGCCGCCGAAGTGTTGAGCGGTAGCGACGCGGTGATCTTGGCGGTGCCGCATCAAAACGTATCCGACTTGGTTTCGGGTATCGACGCGCCAGTGGGCTCAAGTGCGATCTTGAACGTCCATTACCGCGTTGAGAATAGCGTCGATGAACCAAAGATGTTGGGTATTGTCGGCGGCCAGGTCGAATGGTTGTTTCAGCGCGGCGCCATCGTGTCGATCACCGTCAGCGGGGCGAACGCGTGGATGGGCAAGGATACCGACGCCATCGCCCACGCCCTGTGGCCCGAAGTCGCCAGAGCGCTCGACCTCAGCGGCGATCCGCTGGCGTATCGAGTCATCAAAGAACGCCGCGCCACCTTCGCCGCGACCCCGGCATCGCTGGCGCACAGGCCCGCCACCCGCACGCATTTAAAAAACCTCTATCTCGCGGGGGACTGGACCGACACGGGTCTGCCGGCGACGCTGGAAAGCGCGGTCAAGTCGGGACGACTGGCGGCAGAGGCGGCGCTCCGCGATTTTGCCAGATTATAAAGTCTTTCATTCCAACTCGCCGACCACGAAAGATATCTGATTGGAGTTGCCGGGATTGCTTTCGCCGGTAACGCCTGGGTTGATAGCTTGTGCATGGGTGGGGCCACTTCCACCAGCTGCCTGCTTCATTGGACAGCGGATTGTCCAACTGAGTCCGTAAGATATTTTGGGTGGGGTCCAAACTGCGCCAATACAGGAGCCTTGCCCATTGGGTAAATGAACGACGATGGTGCCACGGCTGTTGCCGATCATGCGAATGGAACCGTTCAGCTCTTCATCATAGCCGTCCCACTGAACGCTGAGTTTGTAGATGTCTTTGTATTCGAATGTGTTGGGCACCTCGGCGTGTCGGTGTTTTACGTGGGCGTATGGATCGTTGCCCATTTCGATCAAGGTTGGAGAGGGGACGTAGTAACCGCTATCACACGCGACCAATGCGGCGTGTCTGATGTATTTGAAATTCATATTGGAGTTGCTCACGCCAATGTAGGCAATATGTTCCCCTTCGAAGGAACCATGGCGAATGCCCTCAACCCTGACATCATCTGGTTGGATTTGAATCTTTTTGTAGTTTCTGGAGAGGACGCAACTTTCAGACACAAGTTGCTGGATAAGGCGGGCTTCGAGTGGAGCAACCTTATCGCCAAACGCTCCGGGCACGGCGCAGCCGGTTAACATGCCAGCAAGCGCCGTGCACAAGGCGATGGGTTTAGCAATTTTGTTCATGACGGTTCCTTCAACGCGATGCTCACTAAGGTCGTGTTGGCGAAAACGTATCAGCTTAAAAGTGCTCCGGCAATGCGCCTTCAGGCTTGAGCTATGAGCGGCTGTTCAGCCCAGATGCCCGTTGCGGCGGTGTCGCGGGCGTAGTCGCTAAAGTCGCGCGGCGCACGACCCAAGGCGCGCTGCACGCCGTCGGTGACATAGGCATTGCGGCCATCAAGCACTGAGGTCATCAGGTACATCACCAGCGCCATGAAGTCTTCGTCGATGCCTGCTTGTTTGAGGGCGTCTTCGTAGACCTTGGCGGGCACGTGCACGAAGCGTACGGGGCGTCCGCTGGCGGCGGCGATTTCGTCGGCGATCTCTGCGAAGGTGAGTAGGCGTGGTCCCGAAAGCTCATAAATTTGCCCGGCGTGTCCCGTTTGGGTCAATGCGGCGACGGCGACGTCGGCGATGTCATCGACGTCGATGAACGGCTCGCCAATGTCGGCAACGGGCAGGGCGATTTCACCGCTGAGCACCGCATCCAAAAGAAAGCTCTCGCTGAAATTCTGCGCGAACCAACTTGCCCTCAGAATCGTCCAGTTGACGCCGGAGGCTTTGATGACCTGTTCGCCGCGCTCAGCTTCTTCTTCACCCCGACCCGACAGCAAAACGAGCTTTTGCACGCCGCAGCTTACCGCCATATCGGCAAACGCTTTCACCGTTTCGACGGCGCCGGGCACGGCGAGATCGGGCTGGTAGCTGATGTAAACGCTGTTGATGCCACGCAAGGCGGGCAACCATGTATCGCTATCGTTCCAGTCGAACGGTATGTCTGCGCGTCGCGAACCAATCCGGGTTTCATAACCCAGTTGGATCAGTTGCTCAGCGATGCGACGACCGGTTTTACCGGTGCCGCCGAGCACTAAGATTGAATTCAATTTTGATGAGGTGTTCATGACGATCTCCTAATGTGAGTGATGCTCATTTCGTGCATAACGTGATAATCCCTCACATTAAGGGAGTCAAACATAAAAGTGACAAGTCCTCACATTTTTTCTATGCTCATGAAAATGCAGTTACCTGATTTTGGAGATTTTAGATGCAAGATCATTCGGTTCACGACGCTGCAAGCCAAGGCCTGCGCAAGATGCCGAACCAGCGCCGCAGTAAAGAGCGGGTGGAAAAGATGCTCAGTGTCGCGATCGAACTGATCGCACAAAATGGCAGCGACGCCATGCGCATGAGTGAGGTGGCGAAGCTTGCGGGGGTGTCGATCGGCTCGCTCTATCAGTACTTTCCCGACAAAAGCGCGATCATCCAAACTCTGGCGGAGCGCTATAACGCCCAAGGCAAAGACTGCATCAAAGCCGGCTTGGCGCATGTGCGCACGGTGGACGAATTGTGTTCAGCATTTGGCGCGCTGGTCGATGAGTATTACGCGTTGTTTTTGGCCGAACCGGTGATGCGCGACATTTGGTCCGGCACCCAAGCCGACAAGGCGCTGCGTAAAATCGAACTGGCCAGCAGCCGCGAAAGTGCGTCTGATCTGGTCAACGTGCTGAAGCGTTTACAGCCCAAAATGGACGGGGGTGAACTGTCCGCCAGCGCATTTTTGGTGATGCATTTGGGCGAAGCGACGATGCGCTTGGCAATCTCCGTTGACCCCGACGAGGGCGAAAAACTGGTCGCGGGCTACAAGCACATGGCGCTGACCGAATTGCGCCGAATCGTTCACGCTTAAGCGCACGCTTCACATTGTTGCCCCAGTTTTGACGTAAACATAAATTGAACCATTTGTAAGTGAGCACCGTGACAACCACAATTACGTACCTGACCGACATTGCGATCTTGCTGGCGGCGGCTGTCGTTGCGGTGCCGGCGTTTCAGTCCATGCGCATGGGGGCGGTGCCGGGTTTTGTCGTCGCGGGCGTGGTGGTCGGGCCTCATGGCTTGGAGCTGATCGGCAACGTTGAAGAGGTCGGCCAGTTTGCCGAGCTTGGCGTGGTGTTGCTGCTGTTCATCATCGGCATCGAACTCAACCCCCGTCGCCTGTGGCTGATGCGCAGATTGCTGTTTGGCCTGGGCTCGCTGCAGGTGTTGCTGACCAGCGTAGCCCTGGTGTTCATTGCCCATTATCTATTTGACGTGCCGCTGCGCGCCGCAGTGCTGATCGGTCCGGCTTTGGCGCTATCGTCCACGGCGTTTGTTTTGCAGTTGTTGACGGAACACAAGATGCTCACCTCCGGCCCCGGTCGGGCGTCCATCGCGATTTTGTTGTTGCAAGATTTAGCGGTGGTTCCTCTGTTGGCGCTGGTGTCGCTGCTGGCCATGCCGGAGCTCACTTTGGCCGAAGATGTGTTCATCGCCATGGGCGAGGCGGCGCTGATCATCGGTCTGGTCATTCTCACCGGGCGCTATTTGTTGCAGCCGGTGTTGCACCGCGTCGCCAAAGCCCAAAACGCTGAGGTGTTCACCGCATCGGCGGTGTTGCTGGTGCTCGGCGCGGCGGTGTTGATGGAACACGTCGGCTTGTCCATGGCCATGGGTGCATTTTTGGCCGGTTTGTTGATCGCGGATTCCGCATTTCGACATCAAGTTATCGCCGAAACGCAGCCGTTTCGCGGATTGCTGCTGGGGTTGTTTTTCATGTCGATGGGCATGTCTTTGGATCTTGGCGAATTCTTGCGTCAACCGGCTGCGATCCTTGCTTTGGTGGTGGCGTTGGTTGCGCTCAAAGCCGCTGTGATTTGGCCGTTGGCGCGGATGTTTGGACTCGACAGTAAAAGCGCACTCACCACGGCGCTGGTGCTGGCCCAAAGCGGCGAATTCGCCCTGGTCTTATTTACGGTGGCGTTGGGGGCGGGGCTGTTGGAGCAGCTCTTGTTCCAGCAGCTTTTGCTGGTGGTTATCATTTCCATGTTGGTGACGCCACTTTTGGCGAGTTGGGCACGCAAAATCAAGTCAGGGGGCGATGGTGCGGAGGCAACCGCCGCAGAGGACCAAGTGGGGGCTGAGGACGTCGGTCCCAAATCTGTTTTGATCATCGGTTTCGGCCGGGTCGGTCACAAAATCGGCGATATTCTTGAATTGGCCCAGGTTCCGTTTTCGGCAATCGACAACAAACCAACCTTGGTCGCGCGTGAACATGCCCAAGGACGGTCGGTGTTTTTTGGCGACGCGGAAAGGCCAGCGGTGCTGAAGGCCATGGGCGCTGAAAACGCCCGCATCGCCATCATTGCGCTGGACGATCATGTCGTGACGGAACAGCTTGTCGCCACGTTGCGGGCGAATTTTCCCAAGTTGTCCATTTTTGCGCGTGGCCACAACCGGGCGCGGTGCGAAAAGCTGAAATCCTTAGGCGTCGATGTCGCTGTGTCGGAAACGCTGGAAACCAGCATCGAATTGGCGCGTGTTGCGTTGCTGGGCGTGAGCACTCCGGACGACGACGTCAATCTTGTGATCGAGAATTTTCGCCGCACCTATCACCAACAGTGAGCCCCGCCCAGTGAGTTCCGCTGCGCAATTAGTCGCGCAGTTCGACCGGCAGTTTGAAGTGCATGCTTTCTTCAATACCGGAGAGGATTTCGATGCGGGTATCGCGCAGTTCACTCAGGCGATCCAAAACCCCTTGCACCAAAACTTCTGGGGCCGACGCACCTGCGGTGATACCCACAGTGCGCACATCGTCCAGCCATGCGGGGTCCAGCGCATCGGCATCGTCGATGAGATAGCTGGGCACGTCACAATCGGCGCCGATTTCACGCAATCGGTTTGAATTGGAGCTGTTTTTGCCGCCGATCACCAACACCAATTCCGTGCCTTGATCGCCGCAGGCCAAGTCGCGTACGGCTTGTTGGCGGTTTTGCGTGGCGTAGCAGATGTCTTTGAGATCCGGGCCCTGTATGGCGGGAAAACGCGCCGTCAGCGCGTCGATGATCGAGCGGGTGTCGTCGACGCTTAACGTCGTTTGCGTCACATAGGCGAGCGGGGCGCCGGGCGCGATGTCGAGCTTATCGACGTCGTCAACCGTGGCGACCAGATGGGTTTTGCCATGAATACGCCCCAACGTGCCCTCGACTTCCGGGTGCCCCTCATGACCGATGAGGATGACTTCCTCACCCTGTTCGGCGTGGTTTTGGCCCTGGAGATGGACCTTGGTCACCAGCGGGCATGCGGCGTCGATGTAGGGCAGGGCGCGGCGTTTGGCCTCATCCTCGACCGCGTCGGAAACGCCGTGGGCGCTGAAAATGGTGTGTGCGCCGTCGGGGACTTCATCAAGTTCCTTGACGAAGATCGCGCCCAGGCTTTTCAGCTCATCGACGACGAACTTGTTGTGTACGATTTCATGGCGCACATAGACCGGCGCGCCGTACTTCAGCAGCGCTTTTTTGACGATGGCGATGGCGCGATCCACACCGGCGCAAAAACCGCGCGGTTGGGCCAAAATGACGCGAAGGGGGGCGCTCATGGATTTTCCAGTGTTGTTACGGGCCAACCATAAACCGCTTTGACGGGCCTGAAAAGAGGCCACGCAGTCAAGACCGCTACATTGTAACCGATCTTAAAGCAGGACGTAACCTTATGATTAGTATGGTAATTACTGTATCTAGTGGTGCGCGGGAATGCGGGTAACCCTTGACTGCGCTTGGGTATTGTGTGAATATGGTTCCAGTCGGCGCCCGTAAGGGGCTGATTACGTTTGTGTGTGGCATGAGGCCATAACCCCAGAGGTTGAGCAAAACCAAAAGGTGCGCACAGACGACGGTCCGGCCAGAAAAGGCGGATCGGGCTTGTCAGGGCTTTTGATGCAGCCGGGAGGAGCCAACTTAAAAAAGTTGGTTGCCGCCAACCCGTTGCCATCCAATTGCCATGTTGTCCGTATTGTATGGACGGTGACAAGTTTGTCGGGACTATTGCTTCGATTGGAGGGTAGCCATGTTGACGATTGATGTACTGGTTAAATATATTCCGGTGCTTATTTTGGCTTTGGCCGCGCCAGTTTCTTTGGCGCACTTCCTATCTTTGCAAACTGAACTCAAGCCCGTGCGGGTGCGTATTTCCGAGCGCACCGTTCACTGGCGTTGATTTCGAGCGTCTTGATAATAAGTCATTGTTTTGATTTGGGAGTATAACTCGCCATGACCGCACGTAACCTACCTATCTCCGTCGCTGAAAACGGCCTCGCGCGCTATTTCAAAGAAGCGTGGTCTTATCCCGTTTTGGAAGCCAAGGACGAACGCGCCTTGGCCGAACGCTGGCGCGATGAAGGTGATGTAGACGCCGCACACACTTTGGTGACCTCACACCTGCGCTTGGTGGTGAAGATCGCCATGGGCTATCGCGGTTACGGACTGCCGGTCGCCGATTTGGTGTCGGAAGGCAACATCGGCTTGATGAAGGCGGTCAAGAAATTTGAACCCGAACGCGGTTTTCGTTTGTCCACCTACGCTATGTGGTGGATCAAGGCGGCGATTACGGAATACGTTTTGCGCTCCTGGTCCATGGTTAAAATGGGCACGGTGGCGGCGCAGAAAAAACTGTTCTTTAGCCTGCGCCGTCACAAGCAGCGCTTGGGCATTCAAGACACCGGCGAGCTCAACCCCGATCAGGCTAACCGCCTGTCCGAAGAGCTGAACGTGAAGGCGGATGAAATCGTCAACATGAACCGTCGTCTGGCGTCTAAGGACTTGAGCCTCAACGCACCGGTCGGTCAGGACGAAGGCTCCTCTGTGGAGTTCCAAGATCAGCTGGAATATGAAGGCGCATCGCCTGAAGAGCTGCTCGGCGATGGTGAAGTGCGCGGTTTGCGCCATGAATTGCTGCAAAGCGCGATCCAAAACCTGGATGTGCGCGAGCAACACATCTTCACCGAACGTCGTCTTAAAGACAATCCGGTGACCTTGGAAGAACTGGGCCAGCATTACGGCATCTCGCGCGAGCGGGTGCGTCAGTTGGAAGCTCGCGCCTTTGAAAAGGTGCAAAAGGCCATGACCGCAGAAATGAGCGGGCGTGAACAGGCCGCCGAAGACGCCCTGGTGGCGGACGCGGCGTTCGCGTACTAAGCCCCAACTTGGGCTGTCATTTCTCTTGGTTTTAGAAAGCCATGGCGCGATAATCGCGTCATGGCTTTTTCGTCACCACCCCCTGGGGACCCCGCGTCCGTTTCAATATCCCGCGCGCCGATCGTTCTGTTTTGCGATTTTAGCCTGCCGTATACCGGGCAGATGAAAGGCCGCATTGTTCAAGAATTGGGTGAGCAGGCGTCTCACCATCCCATCATTGATCTGTTTCACGACGTGCCCGCGCACGATGTTAAGGCCGGCTCGGTGCTGTTAGCGGCCCATGCCGCTGATTTCCCAAGTGGCAGCGTGTTCGTGTGCGTGGTTGACCCCGGCGTCGGATCCAAGTCGCGCAAACCCGGTGCGGTGTTTGCTGGCGGGCGCTGGTTTGTCGGTCCTTTGAACGGCTTGTTCGAACATGTTTTGCGTGGATGTTCAGGTGACGCGGGCGAAGCCAGGGCATTTGAAATCACCTGGCGGCCCGAGCAGCTATCGGCGAGCTTTCATGGCCGTGATCTGTTCGCCCCTCTGGCCGCGAAGATTGCCCGCTCAGGTTTTGAAACAGAAGGCCTGGTTGAATTGGACTTGGATACGGTGCGCCATTCAGAGTTCCCTGATGACGTGCCTGAGGTGATTTATGTCGATGATTTTGGCAACATGTTCACTGGGGTGCGGTGGATAAGTCTTGGTGACGAGGACCAAATTGAGGTCCTGGGATGGGTTTTACCCCGCGCCCGGACGTTTTCCGACGTCGAGGAGGGGACTCTGTTTATCTATAAAAACGCCGTCGGATTGGTGGAAATCTCCGCCAATTTGGCAAATGCGCAGAAAATCCTGGATATTGGGCCCGGAACGCGCTTATTAATCAACAAGGTGTGATGTCGATCACTTTCTTTTCCGACAGAAAATGCGTTAGTATTCAGTCGGCTGGCCCGAATCGATAAACACTTGGTCCGATATGAGATCGGGGGGGACTTGTGGGCGCCGCAAACCAGTTTGTGCTACGGGGATCCGAATGGCTTTGAAGGTCAAATTTTGGGGCGTGCGAGGGAGCATCGCGTGTCCTTCGATCAACCACATCAAGTACGGCGGAAACACCAGCTGTCTTGAAGTAAAGGTTGGCGACCGTCGTCTGGTTTTGGACGCCGGTACGGGTATCCGCGGCCTAGGCCAAACGTTCCTGAAGGACGACGTCAGTCAAATTCATATTTTGCTGACCCACACCCATTGGGATCACATCAACGGCTTTCCATTCTTCGTGCCCGCATATGATCCGCGTCGCTCGGTCCATATCATGGCCGGGCACCTGCGCGGCGGTGAGGGCATTCAGAACGTGCTTGCGGCGCAAATGGACAATCCGATGTTCCCAGTGCCGTTGTCGGCGATGCAGGCCAAAATGCGCTTTGAAGATTTCGACGCGGGCATGTCGTTCAACATCTACGACGATGTGCACGTGCGTACCGCGCCGCTGAATCACCCCAACGGCGCCACCGGCTACCGCATTGAACATGCCGGCCATGCGATTTGTTATATATCTGATACCGAACACGTGCCGGGCAAAATGGATCAAAACATCCTCGGTCTGATCGAAGGCGCGGACTTGGTCATTTACGACAGTACCTACACCGAAGAAGAATTCCCCTCTAAAATCGGCTGGGGCCATTCGACCTGGAACGAAGGCGTCAAGCTGTGCCGCGCAGCGGGCGCGAAGTCCATGGCGATCTTCCATCACGATCCAGAGCATGAAGACGATTTCATGACGGCGCTGGGCGAAGAAGCCAAAAAGGAATGGTCTGAGACCTTCGTCGCGCGTGAGGGCATGGAGCTGAGCTACGGCGACGACTGAGCCCAGTATCTGTGAAAGACACCACAAAAAAGCCGCCTCAAACGAGGCGGCTTTTTGTTTGTTGAGGACGATGCGCCAGGGCGGGGATCAATTGTTTTGTTGCGGATCCATACCGTCCATATTTTCATTGATCTGATTTTGTAGCTGCTGCTCGGATTCAGCGGCTTGCAAACGTTGTTGAATGGCGTCTTGCTTCGCTTTTTCCTCAAGCCGCCGCTTGCGCTCCTCTGCGGCCAAACGCTCTTCGAGCAAGATGTCGATAAATTCGTTTTTGAGCTTTTTGTCCATCGGCACCAGCCGCACGACAACGCGGCGGTTTTTGGCCTGATTGAGCTTGATGGGGTTTCCGTCGATGTCGCGGTTGGGGACCTTGGGGTGAGAATCCCCGAAGCCTGAGGCCTTCAGTTGAAAGCGATGGGTCCCGCCGCTCTGCATCGTGCGCACCACGGCGGCGGCGCGATCGGCCGACAGTTCCCAGTTGCTGGGAAATTGCGCCGTATGGATCGGGTCGTCATCGGTGTGGCCTTCGACTTCGATCAGGAAGTATTTGTATTCTTCCTTGGTCAGCACCTTGGCCCATTCGGTGATCAAGGGGACGGCTTCATCCTTGATCTGGGCGGTGCCTGGCTTGAAAAAGCCGGCGTTGGCCATTTCGATGGTCACGCCCTGGGTGTCTTTTTGCACCTCGACCATCTGTTCCATGCCGATTTGAAAGACGATTTCCTCGATCTTGGTTTTGACTTCGGAGGTGGAGGTCTCTTTGGACTCACCCATGCCGATTTCTTGTTGAATGCCCGACATCACTTCTTCGAACAGCGGCAAGTCAATTTTAGAAAACGACACCAGCATCACGAAGAACGCCATCAGAAGGGTGATGGCGTCGGCGTAGGTCGTCAGCCATTCTTCGTCTTCTGGTTCTTCGGTAAGGGGCGGTGGTGGCGGCACGGTGACGTCTCCGACGGTCTAAGGTAAAGGATCGCGCCTTTATTTTTTACGCGCTTTGTCGATGTTGAAGTGGATCGCCGGGTCGAGGTAGCTGTTCATCTTATCTTGGATGTAGCGGGGGCTTTTGCGATCCGCCATCAAGATCAGGCCTTCGGCGACCAGGTAGTTGCGAAAGCGCACAATCTGTTCGCGCTGCATGATTTTATTCGCCGCAGGGATGTAGACCAGACGCGCGAACAACACGCCGTACAGCGTGGTGATCAACGCGATGGCCAGACCGGGGCCCAACTTGGTGGGGTCTTCGCCCATTTTGTCGAGCATGATCACCAGACCGATCAGCGTGCCGATCATGCCGAATGCGGGCGAGGTCGAAGCCAAGAACCTGAGGATGTTGACCTGAACCGTGTTGCGCCCGAATGTTGTTTCGATGAGATTGGTCATGATGTCGCGGACCTCGTCGCCGGAATAGCCGCTGACCACCATTTCGATACCAAATTTGAGGAACTTGTCGCCTTTGACGGCTTTGGAGGCCTCGGATTCCAACGCGGGCGGACCGCCTTTTTGTACGATATAGGCCCAGCGGATCATGCGGCCGACCTCAGCCTTGAGGATGTCGCGACCGACTTTGGGGGTGAATAAAATACGCCCAATCAGTTTCAGGGACAAAATCACGTAGCGCGGCTCATAGGAAACGAACCCCGCCGCCAAGGTGCCGCCAACGACCATAATGAAGCTGGTTGCGCTAAAGAAGATGATGTAGTGGTCTGTTTCCCAGACGATGGCGCCAATAAACATGCCGAAAGCGATCAGCAGTGAAACGATTGTGGAAAAAGACACGCCCATTGGGCTCTACCCCTTTTAGTCCCGGCCATTCTGGCGGACCCCGCACCAAACGTACGCGGTGAACGTGCACGTGAATGCGAGAATAACTCGTTAAGTTCTCAACTGCGCGAATCGCGCCCCTCGGCGATAATCATATCCAAACTTTGCTTCATGGGGAAATACCCGTGTGTCCTCAGCGTTCACGGAAGGCTTCTTCTTTAAGTTTTAAGACGGGCTTGACCAGATAATCCATGACTGTTTTCTGGCCGGTGCGAATGTCTACGGTCGCTTCCATGCCCGGCATGATGGGTAAAAACCCTTTGGTTTGGCCCAGGTAAGATTTTTCCGGCTGCACCACAACGCGGAAATAGGGCATGCCATTTTCGTCCAAACTGGTGTCTGCGGCGACCAAAATGACCTCGGCTTCAAGCCCGCCATAGCGCGCGAAATCGTAAGTGGAAATTTTCACTAACGCCTTTTGACCTTCGGCGACGTAACCGCGATCGGTTGGGTTGAGGCGGCTTTCGATCACCAGATTTTCGCCGGTGGGCACGATTTCCATGATCGGCTCACCGGGTTTGACCACGTTGCCTTCGGCGGTGAACGCCAGATTGATGATGACGCCGTCAATGGGGCTTTTGATCTCGGCGCGCACGCCTTGCTCGGTGGCTTTTTTCAGCAGTTCGGAAATGCGCCCAATGGTTTGTTCTGTTTTGTTGAGTTCGTCTTGGGCCTCGCGCCGAAAACGGCTTTCGTCTTCTTGGACGCGCCGTTCGGCTTCGGACACGGCGGCGCGGGCGCGCGGGATGCCGGCGCGGATCGAACCCAGTTCACCGTTTAGAGTTTCGACCTCTGCGCCCAATTGCAAGTGATCGACGCGCGATGTCAGGCCGTCTTTCAATAGGTCTTCTGAAATTTTGAAGCGTTCGCGCGCGCTGGCGAGATTGTTGGTGGTGGCGCGCAAGCGGGCTTCCAACTCTTGGACTTCAAGCTTGCGCTGTTTGACCAACTCGTGCATGACCGCAAGGCCTGCGGCCAACTGGCGTTTGCGGGCGTCAAAGGCTTGGCGTTGGGCCAAGGCCTGGTCGGGGACGCGGGCCGCAACCTCGGCGGGGAAGTCAGGGGTTTCTAGGCCGGTTGATTCCGCCGCCAGCCGTGCGCGGGTCAGCAGTTCACTGTCCAGGCGCACCTGAAGTTCTTGCAGGTTCGCACCGCCGGAGCCCAAATCCAGTTGCATCAGCGTTTGACCCGCCCGCACGACATCGCCTTCCTTGATAAACAGATCCTGGACGATGCCGCCTTCCAAGTGCTGAATGACTTTGGATTTGCCAAGCGGGATCACTTCGCCGGGGGCGACGGAAACCTCGTCCAGTTTGGAAAAATTCGACCAGATCAACCCGAAAATGATCAGCGCCATCACGGGCCAGGCGGCGTTCCGCCACGTTGGCACCGGGTGCTGAGTCAGCAACTTGTCGAGTGGGTTGGCTTGAGCCGTTGACGACATATCTTATTCCCCAGCCGATCCCTTGGAACGCAAACTCGGCGTCGAACGCGCCCGCGCACCCGCGCCGCGGCCTTTGAAATCGCCACGCGACGATGATAGCGAACCATTGCCCTCAGCCCAATCTTTTAAAATAGATTGGGTGGTCGGGCGTAAGGTTGCGCCGGCTTTGATATTGGGGTGCGCCTTGGCGGTTTCTTTTTTAGGGTGGCGAGGCGTATCTAAGTTTGGCAGAGACCTGACAAGCCTTGGCCTGCGGATGATCGGTGTGGCGGCTGGGTTGTCGGCCACCAGGGATTTCGATGCGGATTTCGCCGCGGACTTCGTAGGGGCTTGCGCCGTGGGTTGAGGCGCAACAGAGCGTTTGTGCGGGCGTTCCTTGCCACGCAACTGAACGCTGGCGTTTGTTTTGGATGCAGCGGGGCGCACGTGCGGGGTTGCTTTGGCCATGGTCTTCTCTGCTGACGCAGGCGTGCGCAACGTTGCCCCGGTAGCGGGTTTAACGCCTTTGAGCGAGATCGCAGACGCTTCTTGGCGTGCGCGCAGATTGGGGATGGAGCGGGGCGCCGCTTTGGCTTTTTGAGTAGACCGAGCGGGCGCTTTGGCGCCTGATTTAATGTCTGCAGCCGCTTTGGGCTGAACGGTTTTGGCCAGGGCCTGGGTGCGCGCCAAGGAGGGCGCTTTGCCGCGCGGGGTGGCTGCCGCTTTGACTTGCGCTTTGGCGGCTTTCGCTTGCGGCCGAGCCTGCGCCGATGCAACAGGGGCGGGAGCAACGCCGGCCAGCTTTTGCAGCGGCGTCTCTGGCGCGGACTGAATAGATGGATGAACCGATGGGTGACCCGGCGCTTGGGGCTGGGATTTTGCGTTCAACACGTCGGAAAGACCTTTGCCGCCGCCGGTCGGTTTGTTCGGGGCGGGGCCGCCTTTGGGTTTGGTCGGCGGTTTGCCTGGTGCGGGGCCGTCGTCTTTAGGTGGTGGCGCCTTGCCACCGAACAAGCGCGGCAGAACTTCGCGTGCGGGACCCGCCAGCGCCAGCTTGCCACGGTCCAAGGCGTAAAGATAATCGCATGCCGACAACAGCGTCGGGCTGTGGCTGACCATGATCACGGTGCGGGTCTTGGCGATTTCGATCAGGGTATTTTTCAGCTCCGTTTCCGCGTGACGGTCAAGGCTGGATGAGGGCTCATCCAAAAGAACCACCGGCGGATTGCCGACCAGCGCGCGGGCGATGGCGATGCGTTGGCGTTGGCCGCCGGACAATCGGCCGCCAGCCTCGCCGATTTCGGTCGCGTACCCGTCGGGTAAATCGATGATAAATTCGTGCACGCCGGCTTCGGTCGAGGCTTTGATGACCTCTTCGTCCGATGCATTGGGCATGCGCGAGGTGATGTTGTCGCGAACGGTGCCCGCAAACAGCACGCTTTCTTGGGGCACGTAGCCCAGCCAATCGGCCAGTTCGGAACGCGTGAACTGGGCCATGTCGGCGCCATCCAAGGTGACGCGGCCCTTTTGCGGCTGGTAGAGGCCCTGAATGATTTTCAACAGTGTGGTTTTGCCCGAACCGTTGCGGCCAACCAAGGCGTGAACGCCGCCGTGTTCGATTTCCACGGTGATGCCCGCGACCACAGGGGCTTGGTCTTCGGCATAGGAGAAAAACACGTTTTCGATGCTCAGGGCGCCCTTGGGCTTTTCCAGTTTAACTTCGCTGGCTTCGCGCTCTGTGCTTTGCAGGAACACCGTGCCCAACCGCTCTATCGCTTGATTGAAGCCCGCATACATACGCCATGTGCCGACCAATTGGTTCAATGGCCCCATGATGCGTCCAGAAAGCATGTTGGTCGCAATCAATGCGCCGATGGTGAGCTTTTGATCGATGATCGCCAGCGCGCCGACCGTGGTCAGCAACAATGATGTGATCAGGCCTAACGATGCGCCGAGGTTTGAAAACCCATCGGTTTTTGAGCCGCGGTCGATGGCGGTTTGAATGTTATCGGCGTGTTTCTCTTCCCATACCGGCTCCATCGAACGATCCAGGCCCAGGGCCTTGATGGTGGTGCGTCCGGCGATCATTTCGCCAACCAAGGAATCACGGCTTTGCGATGATTTGCGTTCTTGGCCGCTGGCGTCCGACATGACATTGGACGAACGCCACGCCACGAACATGAACACCGGCAGCACAACCAGCAACACCCACGCAACCGGGGCGGCGATCACAAAAATGAGAACGAGAAACAAAATCGCGAACGGTAAATCTGCGACCAGCAGCGCGGTGGAACCGGACAAGGTGTTGCGCACCACGTCCACATCGCGAAACAGGGACGACCAGTAGGCCGATGGCTGCGCTTCGAGATTTTGCAGCGGCATGCGCATGATTTTGCGAAACAACCGACGACCCAACTCGACATCGACGCGCAAGGCCACCGTTTGCAAGATGCGCGCGCGCGATTGACGTAAAACGTAATCGAAGGCGATGACCAAAAACATGCCCACGACCAGCCCTTGCAAGGTGCTGATGCCGTTGTTGTTCACCACGCGGTTGTACACCTGCATGGTGAAGACGGGCACGGCCAGCGCCAGCAAATTGACGAAGAAAGACATCGCCACGACTTCCCGGAAGACGGGCGTCAGAGGTTTTAGGAAAGGTCTGAGCCAACTCTTGGCCGACGGTTCGGTCGACGGATCCAATTCGGTTTCTCCGGTCAAGCGCTTGAAACTAAAGCCTCATTCTGGGCTGCTTGCTGGTTTGCGGACCTTTATCGGGCCAATCTTAATATCCGCACTTATCATCATAGAATCGGGTTAACGTTGGGTAAAGAGAAACAGAAATATCAAGATATTTTTTACATTGGATTCCAATGGGTTCGACGAAGAGTCTATGAGCTCGCTTTACCATATGGGGGCAACCTAACGCTTGTTTTGGACGATGCGGGTAATGGTTTTGATGTGGGGTGCTGTGCAGAAAAATCACGGCAATTTCTCTTGACCTGATGCATGTGGAAATTGTCTAGTTAAGACAAGGTCATAGCGACACCATCGCAAAGACGTTTTGGGGAGAGGGAAACTCACGCCACGTGGCGGGGTTTTGAGGGCAAAGATTTATGAAGTCGTTTATGAAAAAGGCGTTCAGTTTCGAGCGCGTGGTTGGCCTCGTAATGTTAATCGCGTTGCTGGTGTTTTCGCGACTGGACCCGTACCCGGTCGAGTTCCTGCGCGAGAAGAGCTTCGACATCTACCAACAGATCAAACCGCGCCCCCTGCCCAAGCCAGAAGACCGCCTCGTCGCCATCATCGACATCGACGAACGCAGCCTGCGTGAAGTCGGCCAGATGCCTTGGTCGCGCAAGACCATGGCCCAGTTGGTCGCAAGTCTGCACAACTATGGTGTCGGCGTGACGGCGTTCGATATCGTGTTTGCGGAACCCGATAGGATGAATCCCAAGGGCGTGGTTGATGCTTTGGTCGGTATTGATGATGATGTGCGCGCCAAGATCATGAAACTGGAAAGCAATGACGAGGTCTTTGGCCGCATGGTGTCCCAGGCCAATGTGGTGCTGGGCCAAGCCGGTTATTGGGATCTTCTGCCCAACAATGCGGGCGAGCCGTTCAAGAAATCCGTCGCTGTTCGCAAGTTATCGAAAGGTACGCCCGAACCGACCGAGTTTCTCACCAGCGTTCCGACCTTGATTCGTAACTTGCCCGTTTTGGAAAAAAACACCAAGGGTGTGGGCATGTTCTCGCTCAACCCATCCATCGACGGCATTATTCGCCAAGTGCCGCTGGTCACCAAGCATGAGGGGCATCTGTATCCGGCTCTGTCGATTGAGGCCATTCGCGTCGGTTTTGGGGTCTCCACCTTGATGGCGGAAGTCAGTCCCTTTGGCATCAGCGCCATCGGCGTTGCGCCCAAAAGCAAGGTCAAACCCAAAGGGTTGAAGATCCCCACCAATGAAAAGGGGATGGTGCGGCCATACTTTGCGCCGCACGATCAAAGTATGTATGTGTCCGCCTCCGATGTCTTGAACGGCACTGCGGACAAATCCAAGATCGCCGGTAAAATTGCCTTTATCGGCACCTCTGCCGTGGGCCTGTTGGATATTCGTTCAACGCCAATCGATCCCATCATTCCAGGCGTCGAGGTCCACGCCCAGGTGGTTGAAAACGCCTTGGCGATTGACCGTGATTTGGGCGCAGTGGTGTCGGCGGATTGGTTCCTCAAACGTCCGAAATTGATCAAGGGCGGTGAATTGATCCTGGTCGCCCTCAGTGGCTTGTTGATGATCGTTATCGCGCCGATGTTGGGCGCGACGCGTTCATTGGCCGTATTTTTGGTGTTGTCGGCAAGCGCCGTCGGCGGGTCGTGGTATCTGTTCGCCGAGCAGCGGGTGTTGCTGGATGCGACGTTTGCGGTGATCTCGACGTTCTTGCTGTATTCGACGCTGACCTATATGAGCTTCACCCGTGAAGAAGCCGCCAAGCGCCAGACCCGCGATGCGTTCTCCAAGTATCTCTCGCCCGACATGGTCAACGTGGTGGCGGAAAACCCGGAGCAGTTGAAACTGGGTGGCGACAGCCGCGATATGACCCTGTTGTTCTGCGATGTGCGTGGCTTTACCACCATTTCCGAGCAGTTTGACGCCCAAGGCCTCACCAGCCTGATTAACAAGCTGTTGACGCCACTCACCAACGTCATTTTGGAGCGCAAGGGCACGGTCGACAAATATATGGGCGATTGCATCATGGCGTTTTGGAACGCGCCTCTGGATGATCCTGACCATGCCAAGCACGGCTGCCTGTCGGCGTTGGCGATGCTGGCTGAAATGGAGCCGCTCAACGCCCGCCTGGAAATCGAAGCCAAGGAAGAAGGTCGTAAGCACATTCCGCTTAAAGTCGGCTTAGGCCTCAATTCCGGCGAATGCGTTGTTGGCAATATGGGGTCCGATCAACGCTTCGATTACTCGGTTCTTGGCGATACGGTTAACTTGGCCGCACGTTTGGAAGGCCAATCTAAAAACTACGGCGTGCGGGTGGTTATCGGTTATACCACGTGGTTGAAGGTGCCAACCTTGGCCACGGTCGAGTTGGACTTTATCCAGGTGAAGGGCAAGACCGAAGGCGTGCGTATCTTCGCCTTGGTCGGCGGCGAAGACATGGCTCAAGACGAACACTTCATCGCCTTCAAAGCCAAGGTTGATGAAATGCTAGCGGTTTATAAATCCCAAGATTGGGAAGGTGCCAAGGCGCTGGTCAATGAAGCCCGCGTCCAGGGCGAGCCCTATGACATCGACGAGACGTTCTACACCCTCTACGAAGACCGCATCAAAGCCTACGAAGAAACCCCGCCCGGTGATGATTGGGACGGCGTTTTCGTTGCGACGACGAAGTAGGGCTCCAGCCCCTGTAAATTATTGCCATTTCCCCCTCTCCGTCATTCCCGCGCAAGCGGGAATCCAGGGGCATTTTGCGCATTTTCAGGATATGGACGAACGGCATCCGCACGCCGCATAATCGTCTCATAAAACAACCGTACGTCTACATCCTCGCCAGCACGCGAAACGGCACGCTTTATACCGGCGTCACCAGCAACCTTGCGCGGCGCATGGGAGAACACAGAAACGGTGCGGTTGGAGGCTTTACGAAACGACACGGCGTTCAACGACTGGTGTACGCAGAGCCCCATGACGCGATGGAAACGGCGATCACGCGTGAAAAGCAGCTTAAAAAATGGAACCGCGCCTGGAAACTCGAACTCATCGAAAAGGCCAATCCGCAGTGGCTTGATCTCTATAATCAGCTTATGGACTAAAACCCTGGATCCCCGCTTTCGCGGGGATGACGGAAGGTGAAAGTGTCAGTGTGGAGGCGCTGGGCGTTATGCTTGAGCGACGATCCGTTCCACGTCGGCGGCAAACGTCAGCGGGTCGATAGGCTTGTCGATAAAGCCGTCTGCGCCGCACTTGCGGGCTTTGTCTTTCCACAGTTTATCTGTGCGCGCCGAAATCAAAATGATCTTCATGCTCGACAGGGGGGCGTGGGCCTTGATCAATTCGCACAGCTCCAACCCGGTTAGTTCGGCCATCACCAAGTCGGTGATCAGAACGTCAGGCGGATCGTTTTTTAGGATGGGAACAATGGGCGCACCGGCGGGCGAAGCGGTGACCTCATGGCCAGCGTGCTGAAGCGAAAGATACATGACCTCAATCAGGTCCGGGTCGTCATCGACAAGTACGATCTTCATGGACTTCACTCCCCGCCTAAGCACACGGCAATTAGAGCACATCACAAATGGGGCACGTTTTATATGTAGGGTCCGTTGGCCGGAACGCTATGGTCTTATTTGGACTTCATCACCCACACGCCTTGCCAATCCTTGGGATCGTCGATCTTTAGTTGTTCGCAGCGACCGATGTAGGTGTTGGACAATTCGTCGTTCGGGTTGGCTTTCAGCACATCCTTGAACGATTGAATGGCCTTGTCCCAATTTCCCGCGTGATAGTGTTTGCGGCCTTCGCTGAAATAGTTGACCCCATCCATCAAGTTGGGGAACGTTTCGTCGGTGTGATAGTCGAGCACTTCGTATACCCGCACGGGCTTGGTTTTGCCTTTGACGATCACATCATCGACGTCGCGGATGCGATACGTGCCCTTGAGCTTAGCATAGGTAAATTCTGAAATCAGCAGGTGCGCGTGGTACTGCTTGCACGCACTTTCCAAACGCGCGGCAAGGTTCACGCCGTCGCCGATCATGGTGTAGTCCATGCGTTTGGGCGAACCGATGTTGCCCGACACCACGTTGTCGGTGTTGAGCCCCAGGCCGTGATCGATTTTCATTTCGCCGCGCGCTTCGCGCACGATGTTCCATTCGTTGAGGCTGGTGATCATCTTGATCGCGGCGCGCATGGCGCGATCTTCGTCATCGCCGTGGCCAACCGGAATGCCAAACGCAGCCATGATGGCGTCGCCGATGAACTTGTCCAGCATGCCGCCTTCTTCGGTGATGCAATCGACCATGATGGTGAAGTATTCGTTGAGCAGCGCCACCGTGCCTTGCGGGCCAAGCGTTTCGGTGATGGTGGTGAACGAACGGATATCGGAAAACAGCACCGTGGCGTCGGCGCTACGCCCGCCGAGGAAGTCGTCGCCTTGTCCGCCTTCCATCAGCTGATCGGCGAGGCCCGGATCCATGTAGCGGCTCATGGTCGACTTCATACGTTTTTCCGAAGAGATGTCTTCGATCATCACCATCGAGCCGAGCTTTTCACCCTCGCTGGAAATCAGCGGTAAGGTGGTGACGTTGGCCGACGTCGGCTCATCGCCGAACATCAGTTCCGCATCCATCGAGATGTCGGGAACCTGGCTTTCATCGACCTTTTTGATTTTTTTGATGACCCACTCATTGGCGCCGGTGAAGAACTCTTCCGCCGTTTTGCCGATGACGTCGTCATCGCTTTCCAGCTTCATGATGCGATGGCCGGATCGATTGCAGGTGACGATTTTACCGTCTTCATCGGTGGTGACCACAGCGTTGGACATACTTTCCAGCATGCTTTCGTTGTAGTTCTTCATGTTCTGGACATCGCTGAACAGTTTGGCGTTTTCCAGGCCGATGGAAATCTGCGCGGTGAACGCCTTGAGACGCTGTTCGTCTTCGTCGGAAAACGGTCCACCCTTTTTGTTCAGCACCTGGGTGACGCCGATGCACTTGCCTTCTTTGTTGACCACCGGCGTACACAAGATCGATCGGGTGAAGAACCCGGTCTTTTTGTCGAACGCCGGGTTAAAGCGCAGATCGGCATAGGCATATGGGATGTTGATCGATTGGGCCGACGTGAACACTGTGCCCGCGATGCCGAGATGATTGGGCAGGCGAATTTCCAGCGCGTTCAATCCCGCGCCGACCATTGACCAGAGCTCGTTGGTCTTTTCGTCGTTGAGAAACAGGGTCGAGCGTTCGGCGTTCAACATCCGCGTCGCTTCGCCCATGACTTTGGCGAGCAAGGCGTTCAAGTTGATTTCCGACGTGACGTCGGACACCACATCCAGGAATTCCATTTCCTGGCTGCGTTTCTTTTGCATGCGTTCAACGAATTCGGTGCTCTGCAGCGCGACGGCGGCCTGGGTGGCGATGTCTTGGAGGAATTCAAGATCATCCTTGTCGAACAGAACGTGCTGGCGGCCGCTTTTTTTGTTCAGCGATTGGACCACGCCGATGATGTCGCCTTTGACGGTTTTGATCGGCGCGCACAAGATCGAACGGGTGCGAAAACCGGTCTGCTCATCGATAGATTTGTTGAACCGCGCGTCGTTGTGGGCGTCGTCGATGATCGTGCCCTTGCCGGATGAAAACACCCAGCCGGCAATACCGCTGTCGTTCAAGATGCGAATTTCGCGGATGTTTTTGCCTTGGGCCACGCGGGTGTACAGCTCGCCGGTTTCCATGTCATTCAGAAACAACGAGGATCGTTCGGCGTTGGTTTCGCGGCTGACGATTTCGACCAGTTCGCGCAACACTTCGTCGAGCGTTTCGATTCCCGCCATGTGGCGTGAAATGCCGAGCAGAAGATCAGCGCGTTGCAGGCGGTGGATTTCCGCCTCGCTCAATTTGGTGACGTCGCGCGTCTTTGGCTTGGGCCGGGCGGTTTTCGCTTTTGCAGGCGCTTTTTTCACCGTCGCTTTTGAAGCAGCGGTCTTGCGCGCGCTGGTTTTGGCGCGCGGCTGTTTTGTTGCGTTTCGGGTCGACTGTGTGTCGGCCATGTTCTTCCCCCGCTTAAGCGTTGTTCTTTTTCAGCACTTCAAGGTCGTCGCGAAGCGCCTGGATGGTGTCATGCAGCTGTTTCGCTTCGTCACGAGCATGACGGGTCAGCTGCTCAATTTGATCTTCGTACTTGAATTTCACTTCATCGGTTTCGTCGCGGATCGCCTGAACGGTTTGGCGCAATTGTCCGGCTTCGTCCTGGCCATCTTTGAGCGCGCCGTGGACGGCTTCGTCCTTGTCGAAACGCAGACTTTCCAATTCATCGCGCAACGCACCAGCGGTGGCGCGCAATTGCTGAATTTCCTGGTTGGCTTCGGACACGGCGGCGGCGACGGCTTCGTCGCGCTCAAAACGCACTTTCTCCATTTCATCGCGCAGCGCCTGAATGGTGTTTTTCAGGTGGCGGATTTCCGTTTGCGCGACGAGCAGCTCGTCCGTTTCTTGCAGTGTAACGCCCATAACCGTCCCGTCGCGTGCTTGGGGGATCCCAGCTTGAATTTCGTATCACGATTTAACGACAAATCCTTATATTTCGCAAGGTTAGGTCGCACAAATCATTTTATGAAGTTCGCGGTAGGGGAAACGGAAACAACAGGGGGCGGGCAATGGGGTGAGTTTTCATGGGGCTCAATTCGCGCCATGCGGACCCGGTCCGGTGCTGGTGAGGCCGATCAGCTCCGGCGCGGCCTCGGCAGACAGCTCAATATCGCCGCCGCTGACCATCACCCGGTTGCGGCCTTCGGCCTTGGCGGTGTAGAGCGCCTTGTCGGCCTTGGCCATGATGGCGTGGATGTCTTTATCGTCTTTTTGCAGCATCGCCACGCCGATCGACGCGGTCACTTTAATGGTGCGTTTGTCCCAGCGGATGTTGAGGTCTTGAATGTCGCCGCGGATGCGTTCGGCGAGCGCGATGGCGCCGTTGAGATCTGTTTCGGGCAGCATCAGGGCGAATTCCTCGCCGCCGATGCGGCCCAATACATCCGGTCCGCGCAGAATTTCGCCCACGGTCGCGACGAACCGGCGCAGCACCTCATCGCCGCCGGCGTGACCGAAGGCGTCGTTGATTTTCTTGAATAAGTCGAGGTCGATCATCAACACCGAAAGCGGGTGGCCGTATCGCTGGGCGCGGGGCACTTCGGTGGACGCTTCGTACATGAAGTGACGGCGGTTGTAGGCCCCGGTCAAACCGTCGGTGATGGCCAGGGCGCGCAGTTCTTCTTCCATCTTTTTTTGCAACGAGATGTCGATAATCATGCCGTTAAAAACCGTCTCTTCATCGCTGATTGGCACCGGTTTGGATATGCCGCGCCACCACTTTTCTTCACCTGACGGGGTCAAAAAACGGCCTTCGAACGACCAATCCGTGCGCGTCTCGAACGCATCTTTGACGGTTTTGAGGTAGCGTTCCTTGTCTTCAGGATGGATCGATAAGGCTTGCCAGTCTTGCTGCAATTCGGCGGCGCTGACGCCATACAATTCTTGGCAACGGGGGCTGACGTAAAGATAGCCGCGTTCGCCGCAGCGGCGTTCGTACCACTGGAAAATCACCCCCGGAACATTCGCCGCCATGTCGCGGAATTTGCGCTCGGATGTTTCCAGCGCGGCTTTTTCCTGTTCGTAAGCTGTAACTTGACGGCGCAACCGGGTGACCAGCCCAAAGACAATCAAGCCAAGCACCCCCATGACAGGGATAAACACCCAACCGATGAAGACCATGTTGGCCCCGGTTTCCGAGGTCTCATTGAGGCTTTGTTCGGCAATGGCGGCTTGTTGACGCCAAGCCCAGCGCAGTTGATCCAGGGCGGCGATGGCGGCGTCGGGGTTGAGGTCGATGCGCTTGTCGATTTGGGCGGGAGTTAAGCCGGCTTGGCGCAATTTGGGAATTTCTTGAACTTGAGCGCGACTTTTCAGCACCAACGCCCTGAGATCTCCCAACGCCGCCGTTTCTTCCGCGTTGATGTCGAGCAAGCGATAGCTGTCGATGGCGTTTTTGGCTTGATCGAGATCGATGTCGATCCACGTCAGGACATGGTGTTCGCCATGCAATAGATAGTCTTTGAGATGCTGGGCAAAGCCTGAATAGCCCAGATACTGATGCATCTGCGTCAGATAGGTGATCTTTTGCTCGGAAACTTGGTCGTAGTGTTGCCAGGTGGAGCGCATGTCGTTGAACAGACGGATGGCGTTCGCGCCGATAAACACGCCGCCCGCCGCCGTTGTCACGATCAACACCATCGCGATGAAGCTGATGTGCTTCCAGCGCGTTGCGAAGAGGGCCTTGACGATCGACGTGATGCGCATGTGTCAGCTCATTGCTTTTGGGGCGAAGAATTCTACTGCACGCTATGAAAAGCACACTGCAAACGCAAACGAAGGTTCTGTGACGGTTGCATGACGGATTTTGGCGCAAAATAAAGCGCGGCTCCGCTTTTGGCAGAGCCGCGCTCAGGTGACATCGACGGTGTCAGGGGGGGAGGGGATTAACCGTCGATGTCGTTTTGGGTGTCGTATTCAGCGTGGTTGACGCGTTTGGCGAGTTCCGACGCAGAAGGCTTGTCGGATTTGGGCTGAATGAAGATGCCTTTTTCCGCCATCACTTCGTAATACGCGTGGTTGACCTTGCGCGGACCGGCTTTCTTAGCGGTTTTGCCCGGCATCTGGGTGATGTTGCCGAGATCGGCCTGCGTTTCGTACTGCGCATAGGTGTCGGCGGCCAGGGCGTTGCCGGCGGAAATGGCGAGGAAGAACGTCGCGGTGGCGCCAAAGACAAGGGCATAAACAAGTTTGTTGGTCTGGGTCATAATTTGGGGTCCTTTCTGGGGACAATGAAAATGTCGTGTGTTGTTTTGTTGTTGAGAGCTGTTTTAAACCATTCCAATGAACGTAACCTGAAACCGGCGTTCAGGTTGCGTTCAGGTTGCATTAGAATTTCCTTATATAAGGCGTATATGTCATTGATATTAAATAAAATATCATGAATAATCCCTCTGCCATGCGCCCAAAGCATAGCTGTTATGCACTTTTAACGACACATAAAAACGGCCCCGGAGGAGAACCGGGACCGTTGCCGCTGGAGAGGCGGACTTAGGCAAGATTGGCAAACGCGCCATTTGGGAAGCTTGCTTGCTGATGCGATTATGCGCGATTGCCACCTTTATGCCTGTGCGCGTGCTCACAGGGCGTGGTCTTTCGAAAATCTCACAACGAAAAAAGGCCAGCCCATTTCTGGACTGGCCTTTTTATTGGCTCCGGCGGCAGGACTCGAACCTGCGACAAGGCGATTAACAGTCGCCTGCTCTACCAACTGAGCTACGCCGGATCAGGCGTACCGTTGCGAGGCGGTGGATGGAGGCGCGGACCGGAGTCGAACCGGTGTACACGGCTTTGCAGGCCGCTGCGTAGCCACTCCGCCACCGCGCCATCCCGCCCTATGTAAACCGTGGCTTATATACTTGGTTTACAAGGGGAGCCGTGAGGCTCCGTCCCTTCTTGCGAAGGCCCTCCTCGCGAAGGCGCTGGAACATAGAACGCTCATCCGCCCCGGTCAAGCACCCGAATTGGGGTTTTTGAAATTTTTTTGAAACCTCGCTCATATCCCAGTTTTATGGGCGAATTTCGGGGCGTTTCAAGGTCTTCACGGTTTTCCGCTTTAAGCGAAGCGCGACCGCGCGCGGGCGATCGTTTGCCCAATCATCTCCATTGTGCGGCGCACCCGCCTCAGGCTATAGTGCCGTGCAATTGGGCTGGTTTTCGCGCCTGGGGGCCGGAAATCGTGTGTTTGCGCGACGCCAACACACTCAACACTTTAGACAGATTGTCGCCACGTTAGCTCACGCGGCTTTATAAAATGGAGGGGATCATCCCATGGACTTTGCGCGCGCCCGCCACAATATGGTCGAAGGTCAAATCCGCACCAACAAAGTGACCGATACGTTGGTTGTCGATGTGTTGGATGCCTTGCCGCGTGAAGACTTTGTGCCCGAATCTTTAAAAAGCTTCGTCTACATTGATGAAGACCTCACGGTTGGCGCGGGACGTATTTTGATGGAGCCGATGGTCATGGCGCGCTTGATGCAAGCCGCCGCCATTGAAGAAACCGATCTGGCCTTGGTCATCGCCGCCGCTACGGGGTATGAGGCCGCGGCCATCGCCAAGATCGCTTCGGCCGTGGTGGCCATCGAATCGGATATCGATTTGCACCGCGCAGCGATGGAACACTTGGCGGAGCAGGGCGCGGACACCGTGACCATGCTGAAAGGCGATCTCGCTAAAGGCCATCCCGGTCAAGGGCCTTACGATGTGATTTTCATCAACGGCGCGGCGGCTGAGCTGCCCGCCGCCTTGGTCGATCAACTGGCCGACGGCGGTCGCTTGGTTTACATCAAGCCCGGTTCTGAGGGGATCCCCGGCACCGGCAAAGCGATGTTGCTGAACAAAATCGACGGTGTGGTGTCTGAAACCGAACTGTTCGACGCCAACGTGCCGGCATTGCCCGAATTTGCCGCCAAGCCTCAGTTCAGGTTTTAGGTTTAAAGCCCACGCTACCGCGTCAATTCAGTTTGTAGGGCTTGAAACTTCATTACTTAAGAATTATCTAATATTGAACGCTGGCTCGCCGTGCGGTTTCGATCGCTTTGTCGTGGCCAGTTCTCGATAACGCGTGTGAAAGATACATTGATATGTGGGATCCTCTTATGACGAATGCGCCACTGCCCCTCGAAATTGACGCCCATGGCCTGCACAAGATCGAGACGGAAAAACTCAACGCCGCCTTTATTGATGTGCGTATGCCCTGGGAAGTGGCTCAGGCCCCAGCGGGCGATAGCCCCAACATTCCGTTGAACCAATTGCCGCAACACTTGGATCAATTGCCCAAAACCGATCACTTGGTGATCATCTGCGCACATGGCACGCGGTCGCTGATGGCGGCCCAGTGGTTGCGTCAAAATGGTTTTGACACCGCCCAATCGCTGATGGGTGGCATGGCGTCTTGGCGTCGTTACCGGGAATTGGTTGCTTAAACAGCGCTGAATTCCTAAGCGCATACGCTCACCAAACGTTAACATCTCATAGCTATGGTCATTGCATCGGGCGATGTATAGTCTTGGCTTTGGTTTGCGTTTGGGATTCTCTCAGACCTTAGTGAGCATAAAAAGCACGATGAAAAAGATGCAAGGCATGATGCAAAATCTTAAAAACTCGGTTTCTCGAACAGTCCTTATCGGTTGCGTCGTCGGCGCAAGCGCCGTGTGCGTTGTCGGGTCGGCTCAGGCGGAGACGTTGTTAAACGCTTTGGCCAAAGCCTATGCGACCAACCCGACCCTGCAATCGTCGCGCGCCACCACGCGCGCCACGGATGAAGGCGTCGCCCAGGCGAGGGCGGGATGGCGTCCGGCGCTGTCCGTGAGCGGCACGTCATCGCTGAAGCAACAAGAAACCAGCGCCGCGCCCGGCAATGAGATCAGCACCAAGCCAAAGACGTTGGCCCTTAATCTCAGCCAGTCGCTGTATGCGGGCGGTCAAACCACGGCGAACATTTCTTCGGCTGAAAACACCGTTCGCGCCCAGCGCGCGCGTCTGCTGACGTCGGAACAGACGGTGTTGCTGAACGCGGCGACGGCGTATCTCAATGTGCTGCGCGATCAAGCGGTTGTGGAACTCAACGCCAAGAACGAATTGGTGCTGGCCAGTCAATTGGAAGCGACCCAAGATCGCTTCAACGTCGGCGAAATCACCCGCACAGACGTGCACCAGGCTCAATCACGCCTAGCCGGAACGACCGCCGATCGCATTCAGGCCGAAGGCACCCTTGAATCATCACGCGCGGCGTACGCGAATTTGATGGGTGAGGCGCCCACTTTATTGGATCCGCCGAAGCTGTCTCTGCCGCTGCCGGAAAGCTTGGCCGAAGCTTTGAAACTGGCCGATCAAGCCAATCCCACTGTGATCGCGGCAGAATTTGATGAAAGAGCCGCTGTCGACGCCATCGATAGCACCCGTGGGCAATTGCTGCCGTCGGTGGATTTAAGCGGCAGCGCTTCGCGCTCGCTCGACACGTCTTCGAAAGATTATTGGGCAAATGCTTTCGAGGCCAAAGTGACCATGAGCGTGCCCTTGTATCAGAGCGGCACGGTCTATTCGAAATTGCGCCAAGCCCGCCAAACGGCGTCGGCGTCGCGCCTGACGACCGACCAAACACGACGCAATGTGGCCGAACAGGTGCGCACCGCGTGGGAGACATTAGCGAGCACACGGGCGCGAATCGAAGCCATCAAAACACAGGTTCGCGCCGCCGAAACGGCCCTGGAAGGGGTTCAACGCGAAGCCAGCGTCGGATCGCGAACGGTTCTCGATGTCCTCGACGCCGAACAGGAATTGTTGGATGCAAGCGTAAATCTCGTTAAATCTCAAAGGGATGAGACAGTTGCGGAGTTGACGCTGCTGTCATCCATTGGGAGTTTGACCGCAGCTGACTTGAACCTCGCTGTGGATTTATATGATGCACAAGGGCATTATCTAGATGTCCGGGATAAGTGGTTTGGCGGGGATGTTGGGGACAACGCCGTCAAATAAACTGTACATAAAACCGGGACGGAAACACCTCGGGGGATAAGCGAGCTTTTTATGAGCGAAGACGCGCAAGGACAAAACGGCGAAGAGCCTTCGATGGAGGATATCTTAGCCTCTATCCGCCGCATCCTCTCAGAGGACGGTGAGGAAGAGGCGCCGGCTGAAGAACCCGCACCTGCGGAAGACGACATGGCCGCGGCGATGGCGGAAATGGCGGCTGAGCCAGAGCCCGCACCGGAACCGGAAGAAGAAATGGACATGGCCGCCGCCATGGAAGAAATGGCGGCTGAACCAGAACCTGAGCCGGAACCCGAAGAAGAAATGGATATGGCCGCGCTCATGGAAGAGATGGCGGCAGAGGAAGAACCGGCGCCAGAGCCCGCGCCGATGATCGAGCTGGCCGAAGATGAGCCCGAGCCCGAGCCTGTCGCGCCACCACCACCACCTGCGCCGGAACCAGCGCCTGCGCCGCCGCCGCCGCCAGTGTATGAGGCTGCGCCGCCACCGCCGCCGCCACCACCACCGCCGCGTCCAGGGGGCGAGCCGGATATTTCTTCGATCCTTGACCTGACCGAAGAAATGATCACCACCTTGCCCGAAGGCGCGGAAATGGCGAACGCCATCGTTTCGGCGGGAACGTACCGGGCCTCGACCGACGTCTTGGCCGATTTGGCGCGCGCGATCTTGAACCAGCGCGAACTGCAAATCGGCGGTTCGGATGTCACCCTTGAAGGCATGGTGCGCGAAATGATGCGGCCATTGTTGAAAGAATGGCTGGACCAGAACCTGCCGTACCTGATCGAGCGTTTGGTCAAGAAAGAAATCGACCGGATGATCAACCGGGCGGAACGGCTGGACGAATAAACGTTTCTTCACGTCAATCAAAACGCCGCCCAGGGTTCCCCGGGCGGCGTTTTTGCTATAAACCCAAAGCTCATGTCATGAAGCGCTTAGAGCTCATGCCACACATCCTTAAGTCACGGACAGCACATCATGTTGGATAAGACCTATACCCCCAAAGACGTCGAAGCGCGGACCTATGAAATGTGGGAAAGCTCCGGCGCTTTCGCCTGTGGTCAGACGAAAGACGGCGGCCAAAGCCAAGACGCTTACACCATCGTGATTCCGCCGCCCAACGTGACCGGCAGCCTGCACATGGGCCACGCGCTCAACAACACCCTGCAAGACATCATGATTCGTTACAACCGCATGCTCGGCAAGGACACGCTGTGGCAACCCGGCACCGATCACGCGGGCATCGCCACGCAAATGGTGGTCGAACGCCAGATGGAAGCCGAAGGCCTGACCCGTCACGACTTGGGACGCGAAAAGTTCATCGAACGGGTGTGGGCGTGGAAAGCCGAATCTGGGGGAACCATCACCCGCCAGCTGCGCCGTCTGGGCGCGTCGTGCGATTGGTCGCGTGAACGCTTCACCATGGACGAAGGTCTGTCCAAAGCGGTGCAAAAGGTGTTCGTTGAACTGCACAAGTCCGGGCTGATTTACCGCGATAAGCGTCTGGTCAACTGGGACCCGATGCTGCACACCGCGATTTCCGACCTGGAAGTTGAGAACAAAGAACAGAACGGCAAGATGTGGTACTTCAAGTATCCCATTGCCAATTCAGATGGCTCAGCCCGCGATGGAGAGTTCGTCACCGTTGGCACCACCCGCCCGGAAACCATGCTCGGCGACAGCGGCGTGGCGGTGCACCCCGACGATGAACGCTACACAGATTTGGTCGGCCAAAACGTCGTGCTGCCGATCACCGGACGCTTGATCCCCATCGTCGCCGATGAATACGCCGACCCCGAAAAGGGCACCGGCGCGGTGAAGATCACGCCGGCGCACGACTTTAACGATTTTGAAGTCGGCAAGCGCAATAATCTCATGACAATCAATGTGCTAGATCATAACGCATGCATCATTACAGATAATCCCGTTAATACGTCTATGGCGTATACAGCCCCGGTTACTGAGGGTGGTTCAAAGTTTGCTCTGACAACTGATGACTTAGCATCTGATGTGGGGATTCCAGACCACCTGCAAGGCCTGGATCGTTTCGAAGCGCGCGACGCCATCGTCAAAGAGATGGAAGGCCTCGGTCTGCTCGACAAGATCGAAGAAAATCCCATGACGGTGCCGTATGGCGATCGTTCCGGCGTGGTGATCGAGCCGTGGTTGTTGGATCAATGGTTCGTCGATGCCGAAAAGCTCGCCGTCGACGCCATCAAGGCGGTCGAAGACGGACGCACCACCTTCCATCCCAAATCGTACGAAAACATCTATTTCGATTGGATGCGCAACATCCAGCCGTGGTGCGTGTCGCGCCAAATCTGGTGGGGCCACCAGATCCCGGCGTGGTATGGACCTGACGGTCATCCGTTCGTCGAATATACAGAAGACGAAGCCCGCGCCGCCGCTGAAAAACATTATGGCGTCGCCACCGATATCACCCGCGACCCGGATGTGCTGGACACGTGGTTCAGTTCCGCCCTGTGGCCGTTCTCGACGCTCGGTTGGCCCGATGACACGCCGGAAGTGGGGCGTTACTACCCGACCGATTGTCTGGTGACGGGCTTTGACATCATCTTTTTCTGGGTCGCCCGGATGATGATGATGGGCTTGCATTTCATGGACGAGGTGCCGTTTAAGGACGTCTACATCCACGCCCTGGTGCGCGACGAAAAAGGCCAGAAGATGTCCAAGTCCAAGGGCAACGTCATGGACCCGCTGGAACTGATCGACCAGTTCGGCGCGGACGCGGTGCGCTTCACCATGACCAGCCAAGCGGTGCAGGGCCGTGACGTGAAGCTGTCGATCAGCCGCATTGAGGGCTATCGCAATTTCGTCACCAAAATCTGGAACGCCGCGCGCTACGCGGAAATGAACGACTGCAAGCCGGTCGCCGATTTTGATCCCGCCAGCGTTAAGCTCACCGTCAACCGTTGGATCATCGGCAAGGCCGCCGAAGCCGTCGCCAACATCGAAGCCGCGATCCAAAACTACCGTTTCAATGAGGCCGCCGACGCGGGCTATCACTTCACCTGGGGCTCGTTCTGCGATTGGTACCTGGAATTCACCAAGCCGATTTTGAACGGCGACGATGAAGCGGCCAAGGCTGAAACCCGCGCCACCATGGCGTGGGTGTTCGATCAAGTGTTGCTAATGCTGCACCCGATCATGCCGTACGTGACCGAAGAATTGTGGAGCCAGATCACTGAACGCGACACCATGCTGATGCTCGCCGATTGGCCGCAGCTCAAGGGCTTGGAAAGCGCCGACGCGGAAGCAGAGATGGACTGGGTGGTGCGTTTGATTTCAGCGGTGCGCACGGTGCGTTCTGAAATGAATATCGAACCTAAGGCGCAACTGACCCTTCGCCTCAAGGACGCCAGCGCGGCGACCTTGGCGCGTTTGGACACCAACCGCGATTTGATCCACCGCTTGGCGCGCATCGAAGACAGCGGCGCGTTGGACGGCGAGGTGGAAAAGGGCTCCGTCTCGACCGTGTTGGACGAAGCCACCGTGGTGCTGCCGATGTCGGGCGTCATCGACGTGGATGCGGAAAAAGCGCGCTTGGACAAAGAGATCAAGAAGCTCGATCCGGAAATCATGAAATACGGAAAGAAGCTCTCCAACCAAGGTTTCCTCGCCAAGGCCCCCGAAGCCGTGGTCGCGGAACAGACCGAACGTCTGGAAGGCCTGAAAGCCGATCGCGCAAAGTTGGGCGAAGCCTTGACGCGCTTGGCTGACTTGTAAGGGGTACGATGAAGCCGTCCTACGTCACTGGATCGTTGATCGACGTGTCCGGCGGGCGCTGATGGGGCTCAATACGGCCCCGGCCCATATAGCCGGATGGAGGGGCGAAAACATCGTTTTCGGCCCCTCGCTTCCCCCGAAAATGTCGGCTTAACCGCGCCGATAGCGGTGAATGCGCATCGGCTGAACGATTTTCATGCCGGTGATGGCTTCCAAATTCAATTTATGAGCGGCGTCGGCGCTTGGGGCCTGTGACTTGGCTTGGGCCTGGGCCTTGTGCACGGCATCCATCATGTATGGCGGAACGTCCATTGGGGCGGCGGATAGCGCAAGCATTCCGGCCTCTGCATCGGCCACGACATCTGACAGGGACAGCTTGGTCATCAACGTGATCCTTAATCCATATGTTAGGGGCGCTGCAGGTGGGGCGGGGTCACAAGGCCCCACCTGCAGCCAACGGCTAAAACTCTTGGCAGTAGTAATAAGCCGTTGTTTTGAGAAACCGTCGCCTGGTTGTGTGAGGTCGGCTGGGGTTTCTGCGTGAAGTCAGTCTGAAGGGGATCTGCTTCCAGATAAATTTGCGACAGCGTGATGCATAACTCAAACGAAATTATATGATTACTAATATTGAAAATATAAATTAGAGTTGTGGGTGCAATCTATCGTTCATCAGGACCTGTCGCCATGGATGTCAATCTCGCCAAAACATTTGTTGCGGTTTATGAAACCGGCAATTTTAACCGCGCCGCCGAAAAACTGAACGTCACCCAATCGACGGTCAGCATCCGCATTCAAAATTTGGAACATCAGCTTGGTCGGGCGTTGTTCGTCAGATCGCGCGCGGGCACCGAACTGACGGTCGCGGGGCAGCGGTTTTATCCCCACGCCACGCACTTGCTGCGCATTTGGCAACAGGCGCGCCACGATTTGGTGTTGCCGGAAACGATCCGCGAGGTTTTTTCCATCGGCGGTCAGTTCACATTATGGGATGAATTGCTGCTTAGTTGGTTGCCGTGGATGCGCGACACCTTGCCAGAGGTCGCCTTGCGCGCGGAAGTCGGCTTTCCCCAAGATTTGATCAAGCAGCTACAAGAAGGCTTATTGGACATCGGCGTGATGTACACGCCCCAAGCGCGTAGCGGCCTCACAATTGAAGAATTGTTGGAAGACAAGTTGGTTCTGGTGTCTTCCCGCGTAGAGGGGGGCGGTCCCGGTTCCGACGATTACGTGTTCATCGATTGGGGGCCCGAATTTCAGGGCGAGCACGATATGGCGTATATGGACAGCAGCTATCCAGCCATCTCCGTCAGCCAAGGCATGTTGGGACTGCAGCACATTCTCAACTGCGGTGGTTCGGGTTATCTGCCCAAACGCTTTGTGCAAAAACAGCTCGACATGGGGCGATTGCACCGGGTCGTTGACGCGCCATCCTTTTCGCGTGCGATCTACATGGTCTTTCCAACCGAACGCGCCCATGAAGCCCTATTTGCCCAAGCGCTATCGGGCCTTCGCAGCATCGCCGCACAGCGCCAACTGGATTGAGGCATAAAAAAGGGGACGCCGCGGCGTCCCCTTAATCTTTGAGCTGCATGGATGCGTTAGACGCAGCCGGTCGGCTTGGGTAGGCCGCCCCATTTGCAGATCAGCTTCATCGGGCCAGTTTCGAACACGTTGAACAGGTGCTTTTTGTCCACGCCCATAGACTTGGTGAAGTTGCGGATGGCGGGAACGGTGCCGTTCTCGTCATACATTTTGCGCGCAGCTTCGATAAAGCCCATGATTTCGTCTGTGATTTCGCGGCCGTCGCGCTTGGCGATTTCGGCGGCGATTTCCGGGGTCCATTCGTTGCGGTTGAGCAAGAAGCCTTCACCATCGGTTTGAAAATCCATGTGTCCCTCCTGGGTAACAATATCCGTTATGCTCCGGTGGCGAAAAAACCACAGGCTGTTACCTGACTAAATAAGTCGGATTTACGCCGCATTCAAGCTTTATATGAGAAAAAACGAATGTAATGGGCGTTTTATTGCAGAAATAAGAGCTTTTCTAAGCTGATTCTGCATTTTCCGCGATTTCCCGCAGCATGAAAATCACGTCCAGTTCGGGCGGGGGCTTGCATCCGGATTGGGTGAGCATGCAATGAACCTGACCGCGGTGATGGGTTTGATGGTTCAGCAACGTGAGCAGGATGTGGCGCACCGGCGAGGACTGTTTGGGCCCGCCCGCCACGGGGCGATAGCGCACCTGAGCGTCGAGCCCGCCGTCGAGCCCCACCGACAAGCGATCGACCAAACGCACGATATGTTCATCCATAGCGGTGCGCGCAGATTGCAGCGTCGCGAATTGGTCGTGGACGATTTCGTCGAGGCTTTTGATTCCCGAATATTCGCCGACGATGCGGCTGGTCCACACCCGGTCGCCGACCAAAATATGGTTCAGCGTGGCGTGGATGGAGCCAAAAAAGGCCCCCCGGTCGCGGCGGTAATCTTCATCTGACAAGCCTGCGACGCTGGCGTACAGCCGGGCATTGGCCCAACGGTTGTACCGCGCCATAATTTGTAGATCATGAAGAGAATCGATGTGTTCGCTCATGGAGATACGCTACAGCTTTGAATTTGTGTAATCAATGTAAATGGGAGGTCTTCCGCACTTTTAAAAGTCTCGGGTGGGGGCTTGAAAACCCTCTAAACTATTCCCACTTTGGGGGTGTTAAATCCCCCACACTGATTGAATTGCATCGGAGCGACCATGAGCTATCATTTCACCGTCACCTTGGACTGCACCTTCGACGAAGCCATCGACAAAGCCACGGCGGCGCTTAAGGCCAAGGGCCTTGGCGTGCTGACCACCATCAACGTGCAAAACGCCATGAAGGAAAAGTTGGGTGAAGACATCAACCCGTACACCATCCTCGGCGCGTGCAGCCCGTCGCACGCCTTTAAGGCCATCAAGGCGGAAAACAAAATCGGCGTGATGCTGCCGTGCAATGTTTTGGTCCAGCAGCGTGACGACGGCAAAATTGAAGTGTCCATCGTCGATCCCATCGCGTCCATGTCCGCCATCAAAAACGAGTCCCTGGGCGCCGTTGCGATGGAAGTTCAGGACCTGCTCAAAAGCGTCGCCGCCGATCTTGAAGCTGCGGCCTAAGCAGACCTCGCATCCAATATGCAAGCGGGGCGTCGTCGAACATTGGCGACGCCCCGTTTCTTTATTGCTGTGATAGTATCCCGTCCATGAAGACCACCATTTACGCCCGTGTGTTAATATTTGTCATGATCGTCTTGTTGGGCGGCATGCGGATCGCCGTGGCGGCCGGTGGTGACTTGGTGGAAGTCTTCATCGACGCCCGACAACCGGCTTATGTTACCTACCAAGGCGTAACCGAAGATACGCCGCAGATTGCGCGTCAGGAAATGGCCGGCTATGCGACGCTCGAAGGGGTGTCGTTGGTGTCATGGGTCGAGTTCAGCGCCAACGTGCAAGATTACATCGCGCCGGCCATCGTCAAAAACGAGTATCCGAATGCGCGCACCGCGCTGGGGCTGTTGGCGATGTTGAAAGCGAAACCGGGACGTCCGGTGGCGATCACCTGGAACGGCGGCATCGCGACCTCATTCTTCGATTTTCAACATGCCGTGGAAGTCTATGAACGCTTCCGCGAAAATGGTGTCGGCTACGAAAACTCGCGGCGTCAGAATGTCGATGAAGATCCGCTCAACCCCGATGTTCAAATCAAAGCCATGCTTGGCAGTTGAACTCCGGGGCTAAAATCGCCGTTTCCAGGAACCGGAAAGGTCGGGGGCGGAGGATTTTCACGCTGGCAATTGTCGACGTGGATGGTTATTTTTCGTGTAACGTAAAGGCCTTTCCGGCCCCTCAATCTAAGGAATTCAGATCATGCCCGAATATCGCTCACGCACTTCGACCCACGGCCGCAACATGGCGGGCGCGCGCGGCTTGTGGCGCGCCACGGGCATGAAGGACGGCGATTTCGGCAAGCCGATCATCGCGGTGGTCAACTCGTTCACCCAGTTCGTGCCCGGTCACGTGCACTTGAAGGACCTGGGCCAAATGGTCGCGCGCGAAATCGAAGCGCACGGCGGCGTGGCGAAAGAATTCAACACCATTGCGGTCGATGACGGCATCGCCATGGGCCACGACGGCATGCTCTATTCGCTGCCCAGCCGTGAAATCATCGCCGACAGTGTCGAATACATGGTCAACGCGCACTGCGCCGACGCCATGGTGTGCATTTCCAACTGCGACAAGATCACCCCCGGCATGATGATGGCGGCGATGCGCTTGAACATCCCCACCGTGTTCGTGTCCGGTGGGCCGATGGAAGCGGGCAAGGTGGTGGTCGATGGCGAGGAGATCGCGGTCGATCTGATCGACGCCATGATCCAGGCAGCCGATCCCAACGTGAGCGATGAAACGGTGATGAACTATGAACGCGCCAGCTGTCCGACCTGCGGCTCGTGCTCGGGCATGTTCACCGCGAATTCGATGAACTGCTTGGCCGAAGGCTTCGGTCTGGCGCTGCCGGGCAATGGCTCCTTGCTGGCGACCCATTCGGCGCGCAAAGACCTGTTCTTGGAAGCCGGTCGCATCGCCATGGAAATCACCAAGCGGTATTACGAAGGCGACGACGACAGCGTTCTGCCGCGTAACCTCGGCGGCAAAAAAGCGTTCGAAAACGCCATCGCTTTGGACATCGCCATGGGCGGTTCGACCAACACCGTGTTGCACATCTTGGCCATCGCCAACGAAGGCGAGATTGATTTCACCATGAAGGACATCGACGCCATGAGCCGCCGGGTGCCGCATCTGGCCAAGGTCGCGCCAAGCACCCAGTTGTTTCACATGGAAGACGTGCACCGCGCCGGTGGCATCATGGGCATCTTGGCGGAATTGGATCGCGCCGGTTTGATCCATCGCGACGTCGCCACGGTGCATTCGAAGACCCTGGGTGATGCTCTGGATCGCTGGGACGTGATGAACACCGATGATGAATTGGTCAAAGCGTTTTACCGCGCCGCCCCTGGCGGCGTGCCGACCCAGGTCGCGTTCAGCCAGAGCAAAAGCTATGAGACGCTGGACACCAACCGCGAGCTGGGCTGCATCCGCGACAAAGAACACGCCTACAGCACCGACGGCGGTCTTGCGGTTCTCTATGGCAACATCGCCGCAAACGGTTGCATCGTGAAAACCGCCGGGGTGGACGCGTCGATCCTCACCTTCACCGGGCGCGCGCGCATTTGCGAAAGCCAGGACGAAGCGGTTGAGAAAATCCTCGACGGTCAGATCATCGCGGGCGACGTGGTGCTGGTGGTTTACGAAGGCCCTAAAGGCGGCCCCGGCATGCAAGAAATGCTTTATCCGACCAGCTATATCAAATCGATGGGCTTGGGCAAGGATTGCGCGTTGCTCACCGACGGACGTTTTTCCGGCGGATCGTCAGGCCTGTCCATCGGCCATGTGTCTCCTGAAGCGGCTGAGGGCGGCGCCATTGGCCTGGTTGAAGAGGGTGACACCATCGAAATCGATATCCCCAATCGCACCATCAACGTTGCGGTCAGCGACGACGTTCTGGCCCAGCGTCGTGACGCCATGGTGGCGCGGGGCGCGAAAGCGTGGAAACCGACCAAAGATCGTCCGCGCAAAGTCAGCGCTGCGCTGCGCGCCTATGCCGCGTTGGCGACCAGCGCAGACCGCGGCGCGGTTCGCGATGTCACTCAGGTCGAACGCTAAGTTTGGCGCAGGGCTGAATCTGAGAGACTGGGAATCTGGGGTGGGACGATTTTGTCCCTTTAGATTCCCTGACAAACGGTTTGCATCACGCAATTTCCGCAAAAAATCGCGTAAAATTTTGCGCGGTATTGAAAAAATGTAAACAGATATCTCGTGCAGAACGTGTGATGCGTTCTATCGATCAGATCTGCTCACGCCTTGTGCTTACGGGGATTATCCACACATAAAGTGTGGCCATTGGAAAAAGACGCACTGTTGGTTTGCAACCTATGAGGTTTTGCAGTGTGTTTTGCCGTTACGTAAATGTGTATTTTTTATTGATAGGCTTTTCATTATCAAGTACGCATATTGGCGTAGGCAGGCCGTCGGCTTTGTCGCTAAGTGTGGGCGCCCATCACACAGATCATATGAAAAATGCGCTTGAGCGAGATCCGAAGAGCCAGCGGATACCGCGATAAAGTCGGGGCGTGCAACACTTGAAAGTCAACGGGAAAACCCGGACGTGAGAGTGGAACAGTGCTTATAGAATGGTCTAGCAAACTCGAGACCGGTGTCGCATTCGTCGATGCTGATCACAAGATTCTCATCAACCTGCTCAATCAGGTCAATGATTGCATTACCGATAAAGAGGAATCGACCGTTCTTGGTAGCGTGCTGGACGCTTTGGTTGAATACACCGACTATCATTTTTTGCGCGAAGAGAAGATGATGGAGTTGAGCGGCTATTCGGGCCTTGAGACCCATAAAACCACCCATCGCGTGCTCAGCGGACAAGTCCGCGCCGTCTATGACGATTACCAATCCAGCCCTTGGAAAGTCGATCCTGTTGATGTTCGCGACTTTCTTCAGTCGTGGTTGGTGGATCACATCATGGGCTCCGACTTTGCTTATCGCGACACCTGTCTGCACAACGTCGCTGCTACGGATGCGGCGGGGCAGGTTGGTTTTTTGGGCGATGGACCGACGTTCAATGAATGGGAACACCTACGCATCATGCTGGTGGATGACAATCCCAACTTTTGCCGCTTGATCCGCACCATTCTGCGCGCCGTTGGCATCCGCAATATTCAGGTGGTCGATAACGCCGACGAAGGCATCGCGCGCTTGACGGAGCGGCCAGCGGATGTGGTGCTGTGCGATTGGGTCATGGACGGCATGAACGGCACGGAATTCGCCCGCAAGGTGGGCGAAATGCAGTTGCCGACCCGGGTGGTGATGCTGACCGGCTATTCCACCGATGTGTTGAAGGAACGCTCCAGCGATCTCGGCGTGGCCGACTACTTGGAAAAGCCGATCAAGGCGCGCACGCTGCTGGAAACCATTTCACGCGTCGCTATGGTGGTGCCGTTCACCGGTCTCGGACTCGGCTGAAATTAGACTGACAATTCACACCACACCGGGGTGTGATCGGACGGCTTGTCCCAACCGCGCGGCGTTTTGTCGATGCCGCTGGCGCCCAGCTTATCGGCGGCTTGCGGGCTGAGCAGCAAGTGGTCGATGCGACAGCCCTCATCACGATCCCATGACCCGGACCGATAATCCCACCATGAATAACGACCGCCTTCGCTGTTGCAGGCCCGAAACGCGTCGGTCAGGCCCAGGTTGACGATGCAGCGCAAGGCGTTGCGGCTTTCGGGCAGATACAGGGCATCGCGCGTCCACTTTTGTGGAGCGTAGACGTCTTCGGGCTCGGGGATGACATTGTAATCGCCGCCGAGAACGAACGGCTCCTCGGTCTTGAGAAGCGTTTGCGCATGGGCGTAAAGACGCCGCATCCAGCGCAGCTTGTAATCGTATTTGTCGCCCGGCGCGGGATTGCCGTTGGGCAGGTAGATGCAGCCCAGGCGCACGCCGTTCACGATCCCTTCGACATAACGCGCTTGTTCGTCCTCTTCTTCACCCGGCAAGCGGGTAGCGGTGACTTCGATGGGCGTTTTCGACACGATCGCCACGCCGTTGTAGGTCTTTTGACCGACCACGACGGCTTCATAACCGGCGGCGTTGACGTCCATCATCGGGAACTTTTCTTCGACGCCTTTGAGCTCTTGCAGTAGCACGACGTCGGGATCGAACTCACCCAGCCAGCGCAACAAGTGGTCGCGTCGCGCGTTCAGAGAATTGACGTTCCAGGTGGCGATTTTCATAGAAACTCCAGACGGCAAAAGGGCCCGTGATTAGGGCCCTTTTGGTAACACGATTCTGATGCCGACTTAAGCGCTTAGACGGAAAAAGACGTCCCGCAGCCGCATGTTGAGCTGGCGTTGGGGTTTTCCATGACGAAGTACGCCCCCATCAGATCGGTCTTGAAGTCGATGGTCGCGCCGCCGACGAAGGGGATCGAGGTTTCGTCGACCACCACGTTGATGCCGTCGCGTTCGAACAAAACATCGTCGTCGTTGACCTTGTCGTCGAGGCTGAAATTGTACTGAAAGCCGGAACAGCCGCCGCCGCTCACGCCGATGCGCAGCTTCATATCCGGGTTGCCTTCGTTTTCGATCAGCGCCTTGATGCGGGTGACCGCGCCGTCGCCGATTTTCAGGGCGTTTTGCATATCCGTGGTGTCGGGCATGATGTCCTCGTTCATCAGGTTTAGCTAATAATAGCTTATTTGATCCTTCATGTAATGTTCAATACGCGAATGTCAAACGCTTGCGGCTCTCGTAGTGTAAGGGTAGGTTCCCCCCATGGATAATTTGACCGATCATTTTGCACCCTTCGCCTGCATCCCCGAACAAAGCCGGGGGCGCCTGCATGACGAGCCGGAAAGCGCCACCCGCAGCTGTTTTCAGCGCGACCGCGACCGCATCATTCACGCCGCCGCGTTTCGCCGTCTGCAGTACAAGACCCAGGTTTTCGTCAATCACGAAGGCGATTTTTTTCGCACCCGCCTGACCCATTCTCTGGAAGTGTCGCAAATTGCGCGCTCCATCGCCCAGAATATGGGACTGAACCAGTATTTGGCGGAAACCTTGGCGTTGGCCCACGATATGGGGCACACGCCGTTCGGTCACGCTGGTGAATTTGAGCTGGAAGAGCTGATGGCCCCGTTCGGCGGCTTTGATCACAACGCCCAGTCTCTGCGCGTGGTGACCAATTTGGAACACCGCTACGCCGATTTCGATGGCCTCAACCTCACCTGGGAAACCCTGGAAGGGGTGGTCAAGCACAACGGCCCGCTGATCGGCTTTAAAGACGCCGAGCCGTTGCCTTGGGCGATTGTCGAATACGCCAAGTTGCAAGATCTGGAACTGTCCACGTTTGCTTCGGCCGAAGCGCAAATCGCGTCCGTTGCCGACGATGTGGCCTACAACAACCACGACATCGACGACGGCTTGCGTGCCGGGTTGTTCACCATCGACGATATCCGCGAAGTCGATTTTGTCGGGCGGACCTTTGCCGAGGTGGAAAAGCTCTATCCCGATCTGGACTTTTCGCGCACCGTTCATGAAGTCGTGCGCCGCACCATCGGTTCGATGGTCGAAGATATTTTGACGGAATCGCGCACCCGTCTGGCCGACGCCAAGCCGCAAACCGTCGATGATGTACGCGGTTTTGGTGCGCCGCTGGTCGGGTTTTCCGATGAAATGGCGAAAAATGACCGCGAACTGAAAGAGTTCTTGTTTCCGAACATGTACCGCCATTACAAACTGAACCGCATGACGTCCAAGGCCCGACGCGTGGTCAAGGATCTGTTCGAACTGTTCTTGCGAGAGCCGGGAACCCTGCCGACCGAATGGCAAATCGGTACAGCGGGGGCAGGCGACGAACTCACCGCGCGCGTGGTCGCCGATTACCTCGCTGGCATGACCGATCGCTACGCGCTGGACGAACACCGACGATTGTTCGATTTGCAAGCGCGCACCAGCGAATTCACGCTGGGTTAAGTCTTTAAACTCTCTGGGATATCTGAGAACCCAAATGAACCTGTTTACCCACTTTCGCGATCAAATCGCGGGCCTGATCGAAGACCTGATTGCTGCAGGCGAACTGCCGGACGGGCTGGACCTCAGCCGCATCACGGTGGAACCGCCGCGCGATGCGTCGCATGGCGATATCACCACCAACGCCGCCATGGTGTTGGCGAAACCGGCCAAGAAGAACCCCCGCGACATTGCCGCGTTGCTGGCGGCCAAGGCTGAAAGCATGGGCGGCGTCACCGGCGTGGAAATCGCCGGGCCGGGCTTTCTCAACATGCGCTTGAGCGATGATTTCTGGCAGGCGCGGTTGCGCGATATCTTGGACGCAGGCGTGTCCTACGGCGACAGTGCTGCGGGCCAGGGCCACAAGGTCAACGTCGAATACGTGTCCGCCAACCCCACCGGGCCGATGCACGTCGGCCACGCGCGCGGCGCGGTGTTCGGCGATGCGCTGGCGGCGCTGTTGGACAAGGCGGGCTATGACGTCACCCGTGAATACTACGTCAACGACGCGGGCGCGCAGGTGGACGTGCTGGCGCGCTCTTGCCATCTGCGTTACCGCGAAGCCCTCGGCGAAGATATTGGCGCCATGCCCGAAGGCTTGTATCCCGGCGATTACCTGATCCCCGCCGCCAAAGCGTTGGTCGAACGCGACGGCGACACGTGGAAAGACGTCGATGAGGCCGAATGGCTGGAGCCTGTGCGCGATTTCACCATCGATGCGATGATGGACATGATCCGCGACGATCTGGCCGCGATGGGCGTCAAGCATGATGTCTTCACCTCTGAGCGCGCATTGGTCGCCGACAACAAAGTCACCGAAGCGCTGGACTTCCTCAAAGACCAAGGCTTGATTTACGAAGGTGTGTTGGAGCCCCCAAAAGGCAAGCTGCCCGAAGACTGGGAAGAGCGTGAACAGACCTTGTTCAAAGCCACCCAGTTCGGTGATGATGTTGACCGCCCGGTGCAAAAATCGGACGGTTCGTGGACCTACTTCGCCACCGACATGGCCTATCATCTGGACAAATACCGGCGCGGCTTTTCCGACATGATTGATGTCTGGGGCGCGGATCACGGCGGTTACGTCAAACGCATGCAGTCCGCGATCAAAGCGCTGAGTGGCGGCGCGGCGGCGTTGGACGTCAAGCTGTGCCAGATGGTGTCGCTGATGGATGGCGGGGAGCCGGTGAAAATGTCCAAGCGCGCTGGCACCTTTGTGACCTTGCGCGACGTGGTCGACAAAGTCGGCAAGGACGTGGTGCGCTTCATCATGTTGACGCGCAAAAACGACGCCGGGCTGGAATTCGATTTCACCAAGGTGACCGAGCAATCCAAAGACAACCCGGTGTTTTATGTGCAGTACGCCCACGCGCGGGTGAATTCGGTGATGCGCATGGCCGCCGATGAGCTGGGCGCGGACGCGGTGTCGCAAGACGCCATCCATGGCGCGAATTTGGGTCGCTTGACCGATGAGGCCGAACTGCAGTTGATCCAGCAGCTCACCCAATGGCCGCGCATCGTCGAAAGCGCGGCGACCGCCCATGAACCGCACCGTATTGCGTTTTATCTGGGCGACGTGGCGGCGCAATTCCATGGTTTGTGGAACAAGGGCAAGGACGAAAAATCCCTGCGCTTCATCATTTCCGATGATGTCGAACTGACCCTGGCGCGCCTGGCGATGATCCGCGCCGTGGCCAACGTGATCGCGTCGGGTCTAAAGGTGTTTGGCGTAACCCCCGTGAAAGAGATGCGTTAACCATTTAACGCTACAATTTAAGCCATGAATAAAGAACCCGATTCGCCCGATACATACACCGACGAGTATGATGAGAACGTCCCCGACGCTTCCGAGTTGTTGGACTTCGAACTCATCGCCAAAAGCCAGCCCGATAAGGGCCATGGCCTGTGGCTATGGGTCGTCTTGGTGCTGGTCCTCGCCGGTGGCGGCTGGGCGGGCTGGATGTACGTGCAAGATCAAGACGCCGAAGACATGGCGGCCACAGGTAGCGCGCCGGTGATCTTGGCGCCCAAATTTGCGCTCAAAGAAAAACCTTCCGATCCCGGCGGTATGAAAGTGCCTGATCGCGACAAGCTGGTTTATGACCGCATGGCGGGCGATCAAGGCTCCGGTGGAGCCGGGCAGGTGGAACGTTTGTTGCCGCCGCCCGAAACGCCGATTGAGCCGCCCAAAGAAATGTCCGAGCAAGCGCCACAAGCCCTTGAGCCGGAAGCTGTCGTCGCGGCTGCGCCCGTTCCTGCGCCGCCGCCCGTCGCGCCCGTCGCGCAAAGCGCCCCTGAGCCTGCTGCGCAGCCGGTGGTGAAAGCGCAATCGGCGCCTCAGGCCGCACCTAAGCCAGTTGCAGAGCCCGTCAAAGCCAAGCCGGCGCCCGCTCCAACACCAGCTCCGGCCGCGCCTACAGCCGCCAAAGCGACAGGCAAAGCAGGCCAAGGCTACATGATCCAGCTGTCTGCCGTGCGCAACGAAGCCAACGCCAAAAGCGAATGGGTGCGTTTGGTGAAGAAACACAGCGATGTTTTGGGTGGGCTTGAACTGGTGATCCAACGCGCCGACCTGGGCGTGAAGGGAGTCTTTTACCGCGTGCGCGGCGGCTGGTTCGCCAATCGTGGCGAGGCCAAAGCCATCTGCACTGAACTGGCCAAGCGCAACGTGGGGTGCTTGATTGCCAAGCCTTAAGCCCAAATCAAAGCCTCTTGCCGTCGTTTTGGGCTGTTCGGGATTGGAACTGACATCCCAAGAACGCGCGTTTTTTGCCGAGAGCAATCCGCTCGGTTTCATCTTGTTTCAGCGCAATTGCGACAATCCCAATCAGGTCCGCAAGCTTGTCGACGATCTGCGCGCATGCGTGGGGCGCGCAGATGCGCCGGTGATGATCGATCAGGAAGGCGGTCGGGTGGCGCGCCTGAAGCCGCCGCACTGGCCGGAATTTCCCGCCGCCAAGGCTTTCGCAGACCTTTACGCCCAAAACCCCGACCACGGCGTCGAGGTGAGCGCACTGGGCGGACGTTTGATCGCTCATGAGCTGGCAGCTTTGGGCGTCACCATCGATTGCGCACCGGTGCTCGACGTGCCCCAACCCGGCGCCGACCCGATCATCGGCGACCGCGCGTTCGGCGCCGACGTCGCGACCATCTCGGTCCTCGCCAAGGCGTTTATGAGCGGCTTGATGAAAGGCGGCGTCGCCCCGATCATCAAACACATCCCCGGTCACGGACGCGCGCTGGTGGACAGCCACAAGGACCTTCCGCTGGTCGATGCGTCGCGTGAAGATTTGCAAAACACCGATTTCGCGCCGTTTCGCGCCTTGCACATGGCGGCGTGGGCGATGACCGCGCATGTGGTCTATAGCGATCTCGATCCAGAGCGCCCGGCGACCTTATCGGCGTCGGTGATCGCTGAGGTGATCCGTAAACAAATTGGCTTTCAAGGCGTATTGGTGTCCGATGATCTGTCCATGAAGGCGTTGAGCGGCGACTTCTCCGATCGCACCCGCGCTGCTTTGCAAGCGGGCTGCGACGTCGCGCTGCATTGCAATGGCGAGATGGATGAGATGATTCAAGTGGTCCAAGGCGCATCCCTGATGACGCGGGCCGCCTGGTCGCGCTATAAACTGGGTGAACTGCACCGCACCACCGCCGCTCAACCGTTCGAATCCGTGGCGGAATGGACTGAGGCCCGCCTGCGTTTCGACACTTTGTTGGGGTAGTTTCCCCCTCCACACCACCGCCCAGGAACTCCTAAAGCTTATGATGGACTTCGATCCGTATCAATTTTTGCTCATTGCCTCCGTATGGGTGATCCCGGTGATCCTCGCCGTGACCCTGCACGAAGCCGCTCACGGGTGGGTGGCGTCTAAATTGGGCGACGACACCGCGTTGCGCATGGGCCGGGTGACCTTTAACCCGATCAAGCACATCGATCTGTTCGGCACTATTTTGATGCCCGCAGGGCTGTTGTTGCTGAGCGGTGGACAGTTCATGTTCGGCTTCGCCAAACCGGTGCCGGTGAACTTCATGCGTTTGCGCCATCCGCGCCGCGACATGATTTTGGTCGCGGCCGCTGGACCTGGGGCCAACTTGTTGATCGCCACCACGGCGGCGTTGTTGCTGCATGTGGCGCACTTCGCGCCCGAAAGCATGATTGCGTGGACCGCGCAAAACCTCATCAACGCTTTGCAGGTGAATATCATTTTGGCGGTGTTCAATCTGTTGCCGTTGCCGCCGCTGGATGGTGGACGCATTGCGGTGGGGCTGTTGCCGCAGCCGTTTTCGGGTATGCTGGCGCGGCTGGAACGGGCCGGATTTGGCGTTTTGATCTTCCTGCTGTTTATTCTGCCGTGGATCGGTGACAAAATCGGACTCGATTTGAATGTGTTGCGAATTCTGGTGCTGGTTCCCGCGCAAGCGGTGATGGACATCATCGTCACCATCACGGGGATCAAATAAGATCGCCGCCTGAGGGTTACCTGAGCGAATATTGAGAGTTGTATGATAGACGACGGATCAGATTTTTCCGATTTTGAAGACGAGGGACTGCCCGAGATGCCCTCCGTCTCGCCTTTCGAGGTCGAGGTGGAAGGCTACGCGGGGCCCATCGACGTGCTGCTGACTTTGGCTCGTGAGCAAAAAGTCGACTTGATTCATATCTCGATCGTGCAATTGGCGGATCAGTATCTCAAGTTCGTGATGGAGGCGAGCCGCAAGAATTTAGAGCTCGCCGCCGATTATTTGGTCATGGCCGCATGGCTGGCGTATTTGAAATCACGCCTGTTGCTGCCCGACATGAACAAGGAAGACGAGCCTTCGGGCGAAGAGCTGGCCGCCGCGCTGCAATTTCAGTTGCAACGTCTGGAAGCCATGCAAAACGCCGGGGCCGAGTTGATGGCGCTGTCGCGTTTGGGCCAAGATTTCTACTCACGCGGCGCGCGCGAACGGTTCCAAACCACTCAGAAAACCATTTTTGACGCCAATCTGACCGACTTGATTCAAGCCTACGCGCAGCACAAAAGCCGCAGCAGCAAAGGCAAGACCCTACACATCGAAAGTTCGTGGGAATTGCATGCGATCGAAGATGCATTGGTGCGTTTGCGCGCCTTGGTCGGGCACGCGCCCGATTGGCGCACGTTGGTAAGTTTCCTGCCCGTTGACGTGCAAAACCCGCTAACCCGGCGCTCGGCCATGGCCAGCACTTTTGGCGCGGTGCTGCAACTGGCCAAGGAAGGCCGTATGAAATTGCGCCAGGACGGCACGTTCGGCGAAATCTATTTTCAAACCACCGAGGACTGGGACAAACCCTTCGTTCACGATACCAAGCCTGATGAGGCCTCATCCGACGAAGACGAACCCGGTGACGAAGCATGAGCGAAATCGAAAACGAAATGCCCGAAGACCACATGGCCGATGAGATTATTGATGGTGACGAATCCGCGCAGGTCGAAAGCGAAGACGCTGACGTCACTGAGGTCAAAAGCACGTCCGCCAGCCGCGCCCAACAGCGCGAAGCGGCGATCAAAGCCGCCAACGCCGCCTTCGATGAACTTGAAGGCGACGATATGGACGATATCGACGCGGCGGGTGAGGATGAAGAGATCGACCCTGAGCTGGTGCGCCTGCTCGAAGCGGTGATGTTCGCCTCAAGCGAGCCGGTGTCTGAGCGATCATTGACCCACCGGTTGCCCGAAGGCGTGAACGTCAAACCGTTGTTGCGCGAACTTTGCAGCTTTTATGAAGGGCGCGGCGTCAATTTGGTGCGTCGCGGCGGATCTTGGGCGTTTCGAACCGCGCCCGATTTGGGGCAACGCCTCAATTTGGAAGTCGAAGTGTCGCGTAAACTGTCGCGCGCGGCCATCGAAACGCTGGCGATTATTGCTTATCACCAACCCGTCACCCGCGCCGAGATCGAAGAGATTCGCGGCGTCAGCTTGTCCAAGGGCACGCTTGATTTGCTGTTCGAAGAAGGCTGGATCAAGCCGCGCGGACGGCGCGATACGCCGGGCCGCCCGATGCAATGGGGCACCACTGACAACTTCCTCGACCATTTTGGTTTGGAAAGCGTCAGCCAGTTGCCGGGGCTCAAAGAACTGCGCGCCATGGGCCTGTTGGATTCGCGTCCCGCGATGGAAGCCTATTCCATGCGCGGTGAAATGCAGACTTCGGCGCAAGTGCAAGAAACCATGGTCCTCAGCGAAGCCCAAATCGTGCGTTCAGAGCATCGCAGCGAAGACGATGACGTCGCGGTTGCGCCGCTCGACACCACGCCGTTGGAAGACGCCATCGACGCCACCCATCCCGAGCCCGAACCGGAGGCAGAGGAAGAACTGGATTATTCCGGCACCACCAAAGCGACAGCGGATAAGCTCGACGCCGCCATGGGCGCGGTTGCGGATGCGGTGAAAAGCGCCGTGCAGGCATTGGAACGTGAAGAGAACGATGATGAACTGGATCCAGATGATGAGGACGATAAGCCCGATAAAGACGAGTGAGCCGCAATCCATCATATGGAATACTTCGGACTGATTTCGCTGCACTGCACCGTTTCCCTTGATCCGGGACCAACGGCTCTGTATGAAAGTCATTCATGCCGTTGATGAGAAGTTTAGGCGTTCTAGAAATAACGCGAATTTCTTGAGACGGCGCAAAGTTTTAAGACACCAGACGAACGGGATAACGACATGGGTGTTATGGGTATTTGGCAGTGGGTGATCGTGCTTGCGATCGTGTTGCTGTTGTTTGGCGGCCGCGGCAAGATTTCCGGCCTTATGGGTGACTTCGGCAAAGGTCTGAAGTCGTTCAAGAAGGGCATGAAAGACGGCGAGGGCGAGGATGATGCGCCGGTGGCCAAAAGCGAAGCGATCGAGGAAAAGTCCTCCACGACCGTGGATGCGAAAGCTGAAGACAAAGACAAAGCCTCTTAAGGCTTGTTGGTCTAGCGTGCTGTCGCCTCAAAGCGGAGGCGACAGCGTTTTTCTTCCCTTCATTGCTTGGTAATCGGCGGTAATCTGCCATGTTCGACATCGGCTTGCCGGAAATGTTAGTCATTGGGGTGCTCGCGCTGATCGTCGTGGGCCCCAAAGACTTGCCCAAAACCATCAAGTTGGTCACGACTTGGATTCGCAAGGCGCGCATGATGGCGCGCGACTTTCAGTCCGGCGTCGATGAGATGGTGCGCGAATCCGAATTGGGCGACGTGAAAAAGCAGCTCACCGAGGGCAGCAATGAGCTGAAGAAAGAGCTGGAAAACACCGTCGGAACCGACATCGCCAAGGACCTGGACCTTTCCGAAGACGAGACCCAAAAAGTGGTTTCCAGTTCGGATGCGGACCTTGACCTGGATGAGGTGATGGAGCCCAGCGATGCATCTGACGCCCCCGGTGATGCGGGTGAGGCCGAACAGACCGCCGCCGCGCCGGATGTTGACGACGACGTGATGCCGATTTCCGAAGCCCCAGCACAAACGGAAAAGACATCGTGAGCGATCAAAACGTCACTGCCGATGAGGCCGAGGAAGACAAAGCCCCACTGATGTCGCATCTGTTGGAGCTGCGCAAGCGCCTGATGTATGCGTTGGCTGTTATTTTGGTTCTGTTTTTCGCCGCTTATGGCGTTTCCGAACACCTTTACTCATTCTTGGCTCAGCCCTTGGCCGATGTGTTGATGGCGCATGAAGGCGGTGGGCAGCGGATGATTTTCACCGCGCCGCACGAAGCGTTCTTCACCCGCATCAAGGTGGCGTTTTTCTTCGCCTTGTTCGTCAGTTTCCCGTTTGTCGCCGCACAGCTTTGGAAGTTTATCGCGCCGGGTCTGTATAAAAATGAAAAGAAAGCTCTGCTGCCGTTTTTGATCGCGTCGCCGGTGTTGTTTTTCATGGGCGCGGCGCTGGCGTATTATTTTGTCTTTCCCGTCGCGTGGCAGTTTTTCGCAGGCTTTCAAAGCACCACGGGCGCCGGCGGTCTGCCGATTGAGCTGGAAACCAAGGTCAGCGAATACCTGTCTTTGGTGATGCGTTTGATCTTCGTGTTCGGTTTGGCGTTTGAGCTGCCGGTGGTGCTGACGCTGTTGGGCCGCGCGGGCATGGTTACGGCGAAAGGCTTGCGCGAAAAACGTCGTTATGCGGTTGTGATCGCGTTCATCGCCGCAGCCATTTTGACGCCGCCCGATGTGATCACGCAAATCGGCTTGGCCGTTCCGACGCTGTTGTTGTACGAAATTTCCATTCTGTCCGTCGCCATGGTTGATAAGCAACGCCGTGAAGACGAAGGCGAATTGGACGACGACGATGATGACAAGGGCCTGGTGTTCGACGACGATGAAGACCAAACCGGACCTACTGAAACCAAGTGATCAGATGAAACGCACGGACCCTAAGTTCGGTTCGGGGGAGAACGCCGATGCATGACATCCGCAAAATTCGCGAAAATCCACAAGCCTTCGACGCCGGACTGGCGCGTCGCGGCGTCGCGGCGCTGAGCGCTGATCTCATCGCCTTGGATGATGAGCGCAAAGCGCTGGGGACTTTAGCCCAAGACATTCAGTCGGATCGCAATGCCGCCGCCAAGCAAATCGGCCAGTTGAAGGCAAAGGGCGAAGACGCGTCCGAGCTGATCGAACAGGTTTCCAAATCCAAGGAAGCCCAAGCCGAAGCCGAGCAAAAAGCCAAAGACGCGACCCAAAAGCTCACCGACGCCTTGGCCGAAATCCCCAACATTCCCGACGCCGACGCGCCCGACGGCGCGGATGAAAACGACAACGTCGAAGTCAAAAAATGGGGCGCGCCCAAAAGCTTCGATTTCGCGGTCAAAGATCATGTCGACTTGGGCGAAGCGCTGGGCATGATGGATTTCGAGACCGCCGCCAAAATGTCCGGCGCGCGCTTCGTGGTGCTGTCGGGACAATTGGCGCGACTGGAACGCGCGTTGGCGAACTTCATGCTCGACCAACAGACCGAGCACAACGGCTACACCGAAGTGAACCCGCCCGCGCTGGTCAAAGACACCGCGTTGTTCGGCACCGGCCAGTTGCCGAAGTTTGCCGAAGACTTGTTCCACACCGAAGACGATTACTGGCTGATCCCCACCGCCGAAGTGCCGCTGACCAACATCGTTGCCGGCGAAATGATCGCCGAAGACTATTTGCCACGGCGCTACACCGCGATGACGTGGTGTTTTCGTTCCGAAGCGGGATCGGCGGGCAAGGACACCCGCGGCATGATCCGCCAGCACCAGTTCACCAAGGTGGAAATGGTGTCGGTGGTCAAACCCGAAGAGTCTGAGGCCGAGTTGCTGCGCATGACCGGCTGCGCCGAAGGCATCTTGGAAGCGCTGGACCTGCCGTACCGCACCATCACGCTGTGCACCGGCGACATGGGCTTTGGCGCGGTGAAGACCTTCGACATCGAAGTGTGGCTGCCCGCGCAAGACACCTACCGGGAAATTTCCAGCTGTTCCAACACCCGCGATTTTCAGGCGCGGCGCATGAACGCGCGTTTCAAGCGGGCCGGGGAAAAGAAACCTGAGTTTGTGAACACGCTGAACGGTTCCGGCTTGGCGGTCGGGCGCTGTTTGGTGGCGGTGTTGGAAAACTATCAAAACGAAGACGGCTCGATCACTGTGCCCGAAGCCTTGCGGCCCTATATGGGCGGGCTTGAGGTCATCAAAGGATCACATTGATGCGCGAACGCGTGCCCGACCTGTCCCGCGCGCGGGTGCTGATTTCCAACGACGACGGCGTCAACGCGCCCGGCATCAAGGCCCTGGAACGGGTCATGAAGCGCATCGCCGGCGAGGTCTGGGTGGTGGCGCCACAAACGGAGCAAAGCGCCGCCGGGCATTCGCTGACGTTGCGCGCACCGTTGCGTATCCACAAAATCTCCAAACACAAATTTTCCGTCACCGGCACGCCCACGGATTCCGTGATGCTGGCGGTGCACGAAGTGATGAAAGACAGCCCACCCGATTTGGTGCTGTCGGGCGTCAACCGCGGCGGCAATTTGGGCGAAGACGTAACCTATTCCGGCACCGTCGCTGCGGCCATGGAAGGCACGCTGTTGGGGATCCCATCGGTGGCGTTTTCGCTGGTCACGCCCGATGAAGCGAAAGCCCATTGGAAGACCGCGGAAGTTTACGTCGAACAGGTCATGAAGCAGCTCGCCGGGGTGTCGTTCCCGCGCGGCGTGTTGCTCAACGTCAACATTCCCGATTGTCTCGCCGATCAGGTCACCGGCATTGAGACCACCCGCCAGGGGCGACGCAAAATCGGTTGCGTGCTGCTGCAAGGCCACGATCCCAAGGGGGCGCCGTACTTTTGGATCGGTGCGCAGCGCGACGAAGATCGGTCGCTCAAGGGCACCGACCTGGAAGCGGTCAGCCGGGGGGCGGTGTCGATCACGCCGCTGAGCCTGGACCTGACCCACCGGGGCATGATGAAGACCTTGAAGGAGGCCTTCTGATGGCCGCGGCTTCAGCGTCACGCAATCCCGGCATGATGCAATTGGTTTTGGACCTGCGCCAAAACGGCGTCGCCCCCGCGATCATCGACATCATGGAAAAAACCCCGCGTGAGATGTTCGTGCCGCAAGCCTTTCAAGATCGCGCGTTCGAAAACGCGGCGCTGCCCATCGGCCACCATCAAACCATCAGCCAGCCGTTGGTGGTGGCGCAGATGACCGAAGCGCTTGAACTGAATGATCGCTGCAAGGTGTTGGAAATCGGCACCGGGTCAGGCTATCAGGCCGCCGTTTTGGCGCCGCTGTGCCGACGGTTGTACAGCATCGAACGTCATCGCAACCTGCAAGACGAAGCCATCAGGCGGTTTGAGAGCTTGCGCATCCACAACGTCACCACGCGGTGCGGCGACGGATCGAAGGGCTGGCCCGAACAAGCTCCGTTTGATCGCATCATCGTTACGGCTGCGGCCATCGATATTCCGCCGGTGCTGGTCGATCAGTTGGCCATCGGCGGCATCATGGTGGTGCCGATCGGCGAAGACCAACACGATCAGCGCTTGGTCAAGGTGGTGCGCCGCGAAGACGACACCAAAATCAGCGATCTCGGCTGGGTGCGATTTGTGCCGTTTGTTGAAGGTGAAGCTCCTGCGTGACACGGGGCGCTCTCCAAGCCATTGAAGATCAGGGCCTCTGCGGTCATAATCCGCCTATGGTGATGGATTCCGTACATCTTTTGAAAAAATGTTTTGCCGTGGCGGCGTTATTCGCGCTGACGGCGTGCGGTGGGCTTTCTTACCCCTCATCAAGCGACGGCCCGCGTTCGGTCAATCGCCCCGTCGCCAGCAGCGACGCGTTCATCAACGCCAGCGCCGTCAAGGTCGGGCGCGGCGATACGGTTTATTCAATCGCGCGTCGGCATAAGCTGTCGCCGCGCGACATCATCGACGCCAACAACCTGCGCCCGCCGTATGAGTTGCGGATCGGACAGCGCTTGGTGCTGCCCCAAGGCCGTCTGCACACGGTGCGAAGCGGCGAGTATCTGGCGCTGATCGCCAAACGCTACCGGTCCGATGCCTTCGCCATCGCGCGCATCAACCGCATTCGCGCGCCGTACACCATCTATCCGGGGCAAAAATTGCGTATTCCGCGTTCTGCAGGGGGGCGCGTCGAAGTCGCCAGTGCGCCGCCGTCCGGATCGCGCCCAACGCCAAACGCCTCGCCATCGGTCAAGGTCACGCCGACCCGACCGAGCGTGACGTCGTCCGCCAAGACTCCGGTGCCCAAGCCCCCCCGGCGTTCCGGCGGCAAGTTCAGCTGGCCGGTTGAAGGCAAATTGATTTCTGGCTACGGCACCAAGGACAAGGGCCTGCACAACGACGGCATCAACATCGCCGCGCCGCGCGGGACGACGGTGAAGGCCTCTGAGAACGGCGTGGTGGCCTATGCGGGCAACGAAATTCGCGGTTTTGGAAACTTATTGCTGATCAAGCACGACGGCGGTTGGGTGACCGCTTACGCCCACAACGACCAGCTTTTGGTCAAGCGCGGCGACAAGGTTTCCAAGGGCCAAAAAATTTCTAAGGTCGGCAGCACTGGCAGTGTGAGCCAACCGCAACTACATTTCGAATTGAGAAAGGGTTCGACAGCCGTTGATCCCCATAAATATTTGATGTAGCGGCCTCATCGATTTCCTTGGGGCCAAAAGGGAACCAGGAGATGGATATGCAAGACCAGACCCGCGACAATCTCAGCGATAAGTCGACGTGGATGCGACTGATCTACATCGTTTTGTTCGCCATCGCCTTCAACATCGCCGAAATCCTCATCGCCATCATCACCGTGGTGCAGTTCTTCACGGTGCTGTTCACCAAGTCCCCCAACGCTCGACTACAGGCCCTGGGCGGCGACCTGGGCGGCTACATTCGCGATGTGACGGCGTTCTTGACCTATCAAAGCGATCACATGCCGTACCCGGTCAGCGATTGGGGGCAGCCTGAACCTGTGGTCGAGCCTGCACCGGAGCCCGCACCTAAGCCAGAGGCGAAAAAGACCACGACGCGCAAACCGGCGGCGAAAAAGAAACCCGCCGCGAAAAAGGCCCCGCCGAAGAAAAACGAGCCTGAATAAAGGTTAAAGCCCCTCACAGGGGCAAGGGCTACTCCAGAGTATGGCGCGCGATCACTTCTTTGATGTGCGCCAACGCCTGATCGCGCGCTGCAAGGATGCGGCGTTCGGAGGCCTTTTCAGCTCCTTGGATTTCAAGTGTGGCCTTATCGACGAAAAGCTTGAGGTCGGCAATGGCCTTATCCTTGGCTTTGTGGAGCTCCGCCGAAGAACGCGCCGCATCGTCAAGAATCATTTGAGCTTGAGTTTCGGCATTTTGGATCACGTCTTCCAGGGTGCGATCATGAGCCTTTTGCTTGCGCAGAACGTCGGTTGCGATTTGGGCGTTCTCTTCAACCTTCGCCGCGACTTCATCCGCCAAGCTATGAATTTCCTCAATGGCCTTGGCGGCGTTTTCCTGCAATTGATCGATGGCGGCCTTGGCCTCGCGGTGAATGGCTTCAACCGATTGGCTGGTGGTTTTTGAAATGAGCGTGCCGGTGTTTCGTCCGATCTCAACGATCTTCTCGTGCATGGAGGTGAAGTCATCCGGTTCGGTGATCAGCTGCTGCTGGACTTCGAGTGCCGCGAGCTCGGCTTTGCTGAGGATCAGCGTGGACATCACCTCAGCATCGGACATCATTTTTGCGGACGCCACTTGACTGTCCGCCAGAATGCGCGCGTTTGCGATCTGGATGATTTCGGAGATGTTGGTGATCGCCGAGTTCACTTCGCGCTTGAACACCGTCTTGGCGATTTTGGCGGCGACCTCACGGTCGTGTTCAATGATTTTGTCCAGTTCCTCAATGCTACGGATCTGATTGAGGTAATCGCTAACCATGTTCTTATATCCTAGCTATCGAGCGGCCTTGGTAACAGTAGTTATAAGTTGTGTTTTGGACGATGTCTCCTATTGGTTAAACGTCAAATTTTCATAGCGACCACAATGAGGTGCGCGCTTGACGGGAGAAATTTGTGGATGTCGAATGATGGCGAGAGATTGTGGTTGATTTTTATCTCCCCTCAGGAAAATGGCAGAGATAGCAAAACACCCAGGTTGATTTGATCCGGGATGTCGCTCGACGATTCATCTACTTGTCAATGCGTCCGCAAAACATTGTATGCTCAAACAGGGCGCTTGCGAATATGTGGAACATACAAAGGTTTTGACTATGGCCATTGAGTGGAACGACAAGCTGTCGGTTGGCAACGAACTTATCGATGACGACCACAAGCACCTGATCAAACTGATCAATGCATATGAAATGGCGATCTCAACGGGAAATCTCAAGCTTCTCGGGCCGGCATTTGAGGCTCTTGAGCGGTACGCGAACGAACATTTTCAGCGCGAGGAAAATCTCATGGAGGCTGTGTTTTTTCCAGGTTTGCGTGATCATCGTGAAAAGCACAAGCTGCTCCTGAAAGAGGTCCAAGAAAAGCATAAGGAAATTCAAAAAGGGGGCGATATTGACCTCGTCGCTTTATCTGCTTTCTTGAGATCCTGGCTGATCGATCATGTCGTCAAAGAGGATATGCAATACAAGCCCCATGTGATTGGCAAACGTACGGACAGACTGACGCCCTTAGAACCATAATGACGGCTTGCGACGATAGGCCGATCTTTCGGAGAGGGCTTTATTGCGTCCGCTCTTGGCTGCGGGGATGGGGCATAAAAAAAAGGCGAAGTCCCAATTCAGGAACTTCGCCTTATCAGTTGGACGCGAGTGAACTGTTAAGCCGCTAGCGCCTTTGCGGGATCGACGAAAGCATAGCCTTGATCTTCGGCGACGGCTTTGTAAGTGATTTGGCCGTGATATACGTTCAGGCCTTCCATCAGGTGGGCGTTGTCCAGCAGCGCCTGACGATAGCCCTTGGAAGCCAGTTCCAGGCCGAACGGCAGCGTTGCGTTGTTCAACGCATAGGTCGAGGTGCGCGGCACGGCGCCGGGCATGTTGGCGACGCAATAATGAACGACGTCATCGACGATATAGGTCGGGTCGGCATGGGTGGTGGCGTGCGAGGTTTCGAAGCAACCGCCTTGATCGATGGCGACGTCGGCCAGCACGGAACCGGGGCGCATGGCTTTGACCATTTCGGCGGTGACCAGCTTCGGCGCCGCGGCGCCCTTGATCAGCACGCCGCCGACAACCAAGTCGCTATCCAACACGATGGCTTCCAGGGCGGAGGCCGAGGAATAAACCGTTTTCAACGCTGCGCCGAAGCGGCCGTTGAGGCGGTCGAGAACGTCAACGTTGCGGTCCAAGACCGTCACGTCTGCGCCCAGGCCCAACGCCATTTGGATGGCGTTTTCGCCAACCACGCCGCCGCCGATGATGGCGACTTTGGCCGGAGCCACACCGGGCACGCCGCCCAGCAACATGCCAGCGCCGCCGTGAGCTTTTTCCAACGAATGGGCGCCAGCCTGGATCGACATGCGACCGGCAACCTGTGACATCGGGGCCAGCAGGGGCAGGCCGCCATTCGCGCCGGTGACGGTTTCGTAAGCGACACACACGGCGCCGCTGTCGACCAAGTCACGGGTCTGATCGGTGTCGGGAGCCAAGTGCAGGTAGGTGAACAGGATTTGGTCTTCGCGCAGCATTTTGCGTTCGACGGCTTGGGGTTCTTTGACCTTCACGATCATTTCAGCGCGTTCGAACACTTCTGCGGCGGCGCCGACGATGGTCGCGCCTGCGGCTTCGTACTGGCTGTCGGGGCAACCGATGCCAATGCCGGCGTTGGTTTCGACGATCGCGCTGTGGCCGCGGTTGGTGAACTCACGCACGCTGTCCGGCGTCAGGCCGACGCGGTACTCGTGGTTTTTGATCTCTTTTGGAACACCGATCAACATTGTTAGCAACTCCCTGGGTAAGCCTTGAAGGCATGTCCGTTAAATCTGTCAGCAAAGACTAGGAGAGAAGCCGCGAAATGTGCTTGCAAAGATGCGTGGTTTTTTCAATTATTATCAATTATATTTATATTTATGATGGATAAACGCAACAATATTCGAACATTAGAAAGATGTGTGCAATGACTGCTCTGGATTCAACGGACATGCGAATCCTCGACCAACTGCAAGCGGATGGCCGCATCACCAATCAGGACTTGGCCGACAAAGTGAACCTGTCGCCGTCAGCGTGTCTGCGCCGTGTGCGGCGTCTGGAAGAGGATGGGGTGATTGACGGTTACGTCGCGCTGTTGAATCCGGTGGCGGTGGGGCGGTCATCAAACATCTTTATTGAAATCACGCTGTCGAGCCAGAGCGAAGCGGTGCTGGATGCGTTTGAGCACGCCATCGCCGAAATTCCCGATGTGATGGAATGTTATCTGATGGCGGGCGAGGCGGATTATTTGGTGCGCGTCGCGGTGTCGTCGGCGGAAGACTATGAACGCATTCACAAATCGTATTTGTCACGCTTACCCGGCGTGGCGCGAATCCGTTCCATTTTCGCCATGCGCGCGGTATGCAAAAAACAAGGTTTTGCCTTGGAAACGCCCGAAAAACGCTTACGTTAATTGGTCTGGCGTGTGTTACGTGCCCGAACACCACTTTATGGTATAGTGCGGGTGAAGCTGATCCTTTTGAGATCCTTAAGGGGATATTGATTATGGCAAAAGATACCGACAATGATGTAGGCACGGTGGAAGACACGTTCGAAAACCGTCCCTCCGATCTTGATGAGATGACGCACCAAGAATTGCGCCTGATGCATCAAGAATCATCCTCAGCCATATTGTTCGCCAAAAACATCCAGTGGCGCTCGGTCGGCTCATCCTTATTGGTGTTCGGCGCCTGTATCGCCATTGCGGTTTCGACACCGGCGGATAAGTCGTTCGCCAATTTGCTGGCGGCGCTGACTATTTTGCTGGCGTGCGGGGTCATTTTCGTTCTGTTGATGTATCAGTTTTGGCAGTTCAATGAGATCGCACGCATTCGCAAGATTGAGCTGTGCTTTTCCACGCTCTACAACAAAATCAGCAATACGAAATCACGGCGTGAAGGCAACGCCCATCGCTACACCTTACTTGTGTTCATGATTGCGGTGGTCGTCTTGGGCGCGGTGGTGTCCAATATCGCGATCAAGCAATCGATTGCCGGCAAAAAACCGCAGTATTCGCGCTCATACAGCGGGAACTGATCAAATTTAGCTGAGAATTTTGCCTTGTTTGCCGGCTAAATCTTGAATGAACTGCCACGCCACCCGGCCGGAGCGCGCGCCGCGGGTCATGGACCATTCCAATGCCTGGGCGCGCAGCTCTTCGGTGGTGATGTCGAGCTGATAATGCGCCGCGTAGCCTTCGCAAATCTCAAAATACGTCGCTTGAGCCAGATTGTGAAAGCCCAGCCATAGGCCGAAACGATCCGACAAAGAGACCTTTTCTTCCACCGACTCGGATGGATTGATCGCGGTCGAACGCTCATTTTCGATCATATCGCGAGCCATCAGATGACGACGGTTCGAGGTGGCGTAAAAAATTACGTTGTCGGGCCGCCCTTCGATGCCACCATCGAGCACCGCTTTCAGAGACTTGTATTCCGCATCATCGGCGTCGAACGACAGGTCGTCGCAAAAGATCACCGTGCGGCGATTCGAGATGCGCAAAATCTCCAACAGACGGGGCAGGGTGGGGATGTCTTCGCGGTGAATCTCCACCAGCAACAGCGGATCAACTTGGTCTTGGTTAATCGTCGCATGCACGGCCTTGACCAGCGAGCTTTTGCCGGTGCCGCGCGCGCCCCACAGTAACGCATTGTTGGCCGGGCTTCCGCCGGTGAACTGGCGGGTGTTTTGCAACAGCGTCTCGGCTTGCTGCTCGATTCCCTTGAGCAATTTGAACTCGACCCGGTTGACGCGTTTCACCGGGGCCAAATGCTCACCTTCGGCGTGCCACACATAGGCGTCGGCGACGCTGAGGTCCTGGGCTGGCTTGGGCGCGGGGGCCAAGCGTTCCAACGCGTCGGCGATGCGCTCTAAAACGGGGATATAGGTCTGATGTGTCATGGTGAGGGACGCTAAACGCGGATTGCGCCGTCGTCAATGGCCCCGGTGGAGTGCAAATGACAAAATGAGTGCCTTAAAAAAGCCTTTCAGCGTTTGCATACACAACCGATACGGCTATATATTCCGCAGTCTTTTTTATATGACCCTGTTCGCGCGCGCCATTCGGGCGTCCAGCGGGGGCCTAAGGAGTTCCCAATGTTGATTTCACCCGCTTTTGCACAAACCGCTGGCGCCGCCTCTGGTGGTGACATGTTCGCTCAGTTCATGCCCTTGCTGTTGATCTTCGTGGTTTTCTATTTCCTGCTGATCCGTCCACAGCAAAAGAAGGCGAAGATGCAAAAGGAAATGCTCAGCGCCGTGCGTCGCGGTGATCGGGTCATGACCGGCGGCGGCATCATCGCCACGGTGACCAAAGTAAAAAGCGACACCGAAGTCCAAGTCGAAATCGCCGACGGTGTGCGGGTGAACATCGTGCGCGACACCATCGCCACCGTGATGGCCAAAACCGAACCCGCCGACAAGGCCGCCAATGCGTCCGATAACGACGACACGCCCACAGGCGGCGACGGGAAAGGCAAAAGCAGCGGCTTGAAAAAGCTGCTCGGCGGCTGAGGGACCTGAACGCCACTTTTTTCGACGTCTAACACATCACAACAGAAAGCCTGTCATGCTTAAGATCGAAACCTGGAAGCTTGCCGTGGTCGGCATTCTGTGCGCGTTGGGTTTTGCGTTCGCCGCGCCCAACCTTTTGGACAGCGATACGGCGGCGGGCTTGCCCGACTTCCTGCCCAAAAGCCAGATCAACCTTGGTCTCGATCTGCGCGGTGGCTCGCACCTGTTGTTGGAAGTCGAAGTCGGCGTGGTGGTTAAGGAACGCCTGGAATCGCTGGTCGATTCCATGCGCACCGAACTGCGCAAAGAACGCATCCGTTATGGCGGTCTGGGCGCGACGGCATCGGGCGTCAACGTCACCATCAAGGATGTGGCGGAGGCCCAAAAGGCTTACGACATCATTCGTAAGCTCGACACCGGTTTTGCGACAGAGCTGACCGATGGCGGTCACATCACCATGACTTTGACCGAACAGTCGCTCAAGGAACGCCGCGTCGCAGCGGTGGAACAATCCATCGAAATCGTGCGCCGCCGGGTCGATCCCCAAGGCATCAAAGAGCCAACCATCACCCGCCAGGGCGATGACCGGATCTTGTTGCAGGTGCCCGGCGAAGACGACCCCGAACAGCTCAAAAAACTGTTGGGTCAAACGGCGAAGTTGACGTTCCATCTGTTGGACGACAAAGGCTCTTTGGCCGACGCCATGGCGGGACGGGTTCCGCCGGGATCGATGTTGTTGCCGTCGGTCGATGAATTCGGCGCTTTGGGCAAGCCGCGTATGTACCTGTTGAAAAAGCGCGTTGCGGTCAGCGGCGACACCCTGGTCAGCGCGTCGCTTGGTTTCGATCAAGGTAACCGTCCGGCGGTGAACTTCCGCTTGGATGGCGTGGGCGGTAAAAAATTCGCCGACATCACCCGACAAAACCTCGGCAAGCCGTTCGCCATCGTGCTTGACGGCAAGGTGATCAGCGCGCCGACCATCCAGGGCATCATCCCCGGCGGTTCCGGCCAAATCACCAGCGGCACCTTCACCACCGAAAGCGCCAAGGAATTGTCATTGCTGCTCAGCGCCGGCGCCTTGCCTGCGCCTTTGACGGTTTTGGAAGAACGATCCGTCGGCCCCGGTTTGGGCGCCGACAGCATCGCCGCGGGTAAAACCGCATCGGTCATCGGGCTGATTTTGGTGGTCATCTTCATGGTGGTTTATTACGGCCGCTTCGGTGTTTTCGCCGACGTCGCGCTGTTGATGAATATGGTTTTGATCGTCGCTTTGCTGTCGGCGTTCGGTGCAACGCTGACATTGCCGGGCATTGCCGGGATCGTGCTGACCATCGGCATGGCTGTTGACGCCAATGTGTTGATCTTTGAGCGCATACGCGAAGAACTGAGAACCGAGCGCGGTGTGATGTCTGCGGTGGACACGGGCTATAAACGCGCGTTCGGCACCATCATGGACGCCAACATCACCACACTGATCGCGGCGGCGTTGCTGTTCGCATTCGGCTCCGGCCCGGTTCAGGGGTTTGCGGTGACGCTGGCCTTTGGCATCATTTCATCCATGTTCACCGCGATTTGGGTGACGCGCATTCAGGTTGTGATGTGGCTGCGCCGCACCCGGCCCGCGACCTTGAAAATCTGAGGAGAAGGAAACTCTCATGCGCATTAAACTTCTCCCTGCCCATCCCAATTTCGGCTTTGTAAACAAGCGGATGATCTTCTTTGTCTTTTCCGCCCTTTTGGTGGTGGCGTCTGTCGGGTTGTTTTTGACCAAGGGCTTGAGCTACGGCATCGATTTCACCGGCGGCATCATGATCGAGGTCAAGACGCCCCAACCCAACCAAATCGGCGACATGCGCGCCAAGCTGGGCAAGCTTGAGTTGGGGGCGATCGAGCTGCAGGAATTCGGCGCGCCCGACGACATTTTGATCCGCATTCCGGCCCAAGTGGGCGGCGAGAAAGCCAACCAAGCGGCGGTCAATGCGGTCAAAGTTGCGCTGGGCGACGGCATCGAATATCGCCGCACCGAACTGGTCGGACCGAAAGTTTCCGATGAGCTGTTTTGGAACGGCATGTATGCGGTGGTCTCGGCCATTTTGGCGATCTTGGTGTACATCTGGTTCCGCTTTGAATGGCAGTTCGGCCTGGGCGCCGTGGTGGCGTTGAGCCACGACGTGATCACCACCATCGGCGTGTTTTCGCTGATCCAACACGAATTCAACTTAGCGACGGTGGCCGCCGTGCTGACCATTGCGGGTTATTCGATCAACGACACCGTGGTGGTGTTTGACCGGGTGCGTGAAAACCTGCGCAAATACAAAACCAAGCCGATGGACGAATTGCTGAACCAGAGCGCCAACGAGACGTTGTCGCGCACGGTGATGACCTCATTGACCACGTTGTTGGCGCTGGTGGCGTTGTATTTCCTCGGTGGCGAAATCATTCGCGACTTTGCCTTTGCGATGATTTGGGGCGTGGTGATCGGGACGTATTCTTCGGTCTGTCTGGCTGTTCCGCTGTTGTTGCATATGGGCGTGCAGCGCCGCACGCTTGAAGAAGAAGCCACCGAACAGCAACCTTGATCGATTAAAAGGCAGATTGCATGTCTCTGGACATCACACCGGACGTTCCCAAGGGCCGCCAGATCGTTAAGGCCTACGGCGATGGCGGTTTCGACATCAGCGGTGTGGCCCATGACGGATCGGTGTTGGTGTTTCTTGATCAAACCGTGACGTGGTCGGGTGATCTGAGCCTTGAGGCGTTGAGACCTGTGATCGACCACCCCACAAAGGTGGAGATATTGGTCATCGGTTGCGGACCGAAGTTCGTGCTGCCGGATGAAGACCTGCGCAAGGGATTGCGCGAACGCGGAATCGTGCTGGAATGGATGGATACGGCGGCGGCGTGCCGGACTTACAATGTACTCGCCATCGAAGACCGGGTGGTTGCGGCGGCGCTGGTCGCCGTTGATTGAGCTTTTAACACAGAAGGGTGTGCCGCGATGAAAACGACAGGACTTGCCATGGGATTCGCCGTGGCTTTGATGACCGCGACGCTGGGCGCCGTTCAGCCCGCACGGGCTGCCGACGATCGCGAAGCCGTTGTTGTCAGCGCTGAACAGCGCGATTTCATGATGGCCGAAATGCGCACCTTTTTGATCGTCGTTCAAGACATCGTTCTGGGCATGGCCGAAGGCGACATGACCGCGGTGTCGGAAGCTGCGCACTCTATGCGCATGGGCCAAGGCGGCGGTCAGGCCATGGGTATGAACCGGGTGTTGCCGTTAGAGTTCCGGCAAATGGCGCGCGGCACGCACATGGCTTTTGAAGAACTCGCCCAGGCGGCTGAGTTCGGGCCCGAAGGGGTTCTGGAAAATCTCGGCACCTTGATGTCCAACTGCACCGGTTGCCACGCCAGTTACAAAGTTATCGTCAAGAACTAGAGCCCCGATCCTCGGCAGGTTCACTTCCAGTCGGTGTTCGTCAGCAGCTTCCAAGCATTTTTGTAAGCGATGTCGTGCTTGGCTGCGCCGGACAGATCGCGCACGATGCGGTTGAAGTTTTCCATCTTTTGTTTCAAGTGCTCGTCAAGCGGTGGACGTCCGCCACCGTAATCGGTGGCAAACACGAAGCGGTCGGAAAAGTCGCTGAGGATATCCCGCCATGCGCTTTTGAGCGTGTCGCTCTGACGGCCATTGGCGCTTTTTTTCCACAGCACCGTGTCGCCGATCAGTGTGCCCTTGTTGTCAACGCCCGCGCATTTGTATTTGCGGTTCGGCTGGCCGGTGGACAGGTCGAAGTATAGGTTTTGATGCTCTGCGAGCAGCTTGCGGACATTGTCCGGCGTGAAGCGTTTTTGCAACTCGGGGTGACGCACTTGGCCAAAGTGGGCGACGATCACCTTTGCCTTAGGATAGGCTTTGAGCATCTGCTGCAATTGATCGAGTGGGGCGTCTTCCGGTTCCATGTGGATGACGAATGGCACGCCGGTTTCGGCGCTCAACCGAAACACGCGATGGCCATTTTTACCGGTCAAATCGATGACGCTGTCGCGATCCGTGCGTCCCTTTTTGCATTGTCCCGATGACATGTAGTGGCGAAAGTCGAATTCGCCCATGTGGGCGTAGACGCCCGCGCGCACGTGGCGTTCCATTTGGTCGATGAAGTCGTCGTCCTTGCCGCCTTTTTCTTTCAACCAGTTGGGATTGGTGCCGCCGTTGGCGGTGGGCGCGAAGCGTGCGGGGTATGCGTTGACCAGATCGAGGATATAGGTGCTCCAACGATAGCCGCTGGCTCCGTCCTTGGGGCGCTGGTAGCCATCGGCGGCCAGCAGCGCAATGCCCAGCTTGTCCATGGTTTCGAAAATGGCAGGGATGTATTTTGCGATGTGGTCCGGCTGAAGACTGGTTTCCATGTCGATTTTGGGCAGTCGCCCTTGATCCAGAATGCCCTGAATGCGCGTCCGCCAATGGGTTTGCAATGCGGCGCGGTCGTACTTCAGTTCAGCGGCTTGGGGGGCGAAAACGGGCGTGGCGAAAGACAGCAACAGACACAGTGTGAAGACCAACCGCATGATCGCTTTCCCCCAGAATTTTGAATTCACCATCAAATGGTATGTGTGCGCCTGGGGATGGTCAACACACACGGTGCATATGGTTTCACCTTGTGCATGGTCATGATGGCTGTATAATCTACACACCAAATACTGTTGAATTGTTATGGTTCTAAGGTAGGCACAAGGTCAGTCAAAGATGTTTTCTGTTGCGCCAACACCTCCTTTTTCGCCGATATTGCTCGGTGGTTTGTTTGCGCGCCCGTTGCCGCCGGGGGTGTTGCAGCCCGCATTAAATTCGGCGATGGCGACCATTGCACGCTGCCATCCGGGTTTGTTCGAACGCTTATCGGCCCTGGGCGCGCCTGTGTATTTGATCGATCCGGTTGATTTGCCGCTGGCGTTCATCCTCACCGCCGATGCCGATAAGCCCACCGTCAAGGCGGTGCGTTCCGGCGAAGGTTGCGTGGTGCGCGCCACCATTCGCGGGCCGCTGCTGACGCTGATCGATTTGCTGGAAGGCAAGATCGATGGCGACGCGTTGTTCTTCTCTCGCGATCTGGTGATCGAAGGCGATACCGAGGCCGTGGTGGCGCTGCGCAACGCCGTGGACGGGGTTGAGGTCGATCTGATTGGGGAACTAACGTCCGCGTTTGGTCCGTTAGCACGGCCCGTGCGTGGCCTTGCGCGTCTCGGCCAAGACCTGTTTCGACGCGCCGCTGAAGACCTGAGCATATTGCACGGCGCGTTGGTCGCGCCGACCCAGCGGCGCGTCGACGCCCAAGCGGCGAAGTTGCGCGCACTTGAAGACAAGCTGGCGGCGCCTCAGTCCAGACCACGTGGACGGGCCGTACGTTCATGAACAACGCATTGGAACTGGTCTGTCCGGCAGGCACCCCGGCGTCTTTGCATGCGGCGGTCGATAACGGCGCGGACGCGGTGTATCTGGGCTTTCGCGATGAAACCAACGCACGTAACTTTCCCGGCCTGAATTTCAGCCGCAAGGAATTGCAGGAAGGATTGGATTTCGCTCATGCGCGGGGGTGCGAAGTGTTCCTCGCCGTCAACACATTCCCCGAAGCCGGCAATCCGGGACCCTGGCGCAAGGCCGTGGACGACGCGGCGGCGTTGGGCGTGGATTGCGTGATCTTGGCCGACATCGGTCTGCTGGATTACGCCGCCACCCATCATCCCAATTTGCGCCGCCATCTGTCGGTCCAGGCGTCGGCGTCGAACCCCGATTCGATCAACTTTTATGTTGATGCCTTCGACGTCAAACGCGTGGTTTTGCCGCGGGTGTTGAGCGTGCCGGAAATCAAAGTGCTGAACCAACAGATCAATGTCGAAACCGAAGTGTTCGTGTTCGGCGGCTTGTGCGTGATGGCCGAAGGGCGCTGTCAGTTGTCGTCTTATGCAACGGGAGAATCACCCAACATCAACGGCGTGTGCTCGCCCGCCAGCCATGTGCGTTATGAGGACGAAGGCGATCGCATGGTCTCAAAGCTCGGCGATTTCACCATCAACGCGTTCGCTGAAAACGAAGCCGCAGGCTATCCGACCTTGTGCAAAGGGCGCTTTATCGCGGGTGGTGAGGCATCGTATCTGTTCGAAGAACCCACCAGCCTCAACGCCGCGTCGATGCTGCCGGAGCTCGCCGCTGCGGGCGTCACCGCGTTGAAGATCGAAGGCCGCCAGCGTGGTCGCGCCTATGTCGCCCAAGTGGTCGCCGCGTTTCGCCGCGCCGCCGACGCCGCCCAGGCAGGCGATGCCGCGCCCGAACTGGGTCTGCAAGCCATCACCGAAGGCCAAGCCAAAACGTCCGGCGCGTACAACAAAAGCTGGCGATGAGAGAGAACGGATCGATGAACGCGAAACTGACCCTCGGCCCGGTGCTGTTCAATTGGAAGCCCGACGTGTGGCGCGATTTTTACTTTCGCATCGCCGACGAAGCCGACGTCGATACGGTCTATGTCGGCGAGGCGGTGTGTTCCAAACGCTCGCCGTTTTACGCTCCGCACATCGTGGATGTGATCGAACGCCTGCAAGGGGCGGACAAAGAGGTGATCGTATCGACCTTGGCGTTGATCATGAACAGCCGCGAAATGAATGAACTGCGCGACACCGCTGGCGATCACGATTTGATGGTCGAAGCCAACGACGTGTCCGCGTGCGCCTTGTTGGCGGGCCGTCCGCACGCCATTGGGCCCTACGTCAACATCTACAACGAAGGCACGCTCAAATACTTCACCGATAGGGGGGCGGCGCGCGTTTGTCTGCCGGTGGAACTGGGCCGGGATGCGATGGCGGCGTTGGTCAAAGACACGCCGGCCGAACTTGAGGTGCAGGTGTTCGGTCGTTTGCCCTTGGCGATTTCGGCGCGGTGCTATCACGCCCGCGCGCACATGCTGCACAAGGACAACTGCCAATTCGTCTGCGATCAAGACCCCGACGGCCTGGAGGTCGAGACCTTGGACCGAGAGCCGTTCTTGGCCGTCAACGGCGTGCAGACCATGTCGCACAGTTATCAGAACCTCAGCGCCGAGCTGGCCGAGATGCAAACCCTCGGCATCAAACACTTCCGCCTGTCACCGCACAGCGTCGATATGGTCGCGGTGGCCGGTATCTACCGTAAGGTGTTAAACCGCGCGCTCAGCACAGAGGAAGCCGACGAGCAGTTGCAAAATCTGATCGGTGACGTGGCTTTTTCAAACGGCTACTTCCACGGCGCAAAAGGCGTCGATTTCGTCCTGGCGGATCAACACTGAGCAGCCTTATGTCGATCCGAAAATGGATGGCTTTCTAATCGACTTTATCAATGCTGTGCATCCAATAAATTCATTTGAAAGCTATAGAGCGCGGGTGCATTTTCTCCATCTGACGCGCCATTGTGGCCGTGATAGTGGAGACGATAGATGAAACACCATTTCGTAGTGGCGACTTTTTTCAGCGCAGTGGCGGTTTTGCCGTTGGCTGCTGGCGCCACCGATGTTCTCAATAGCGATGACACCGCTTACACGCTGACGCTGACCAGCGATGAGGGCACGAAGACCCTTGATATCGCTCCGGATAGCCAAAATATCGGCGTTTGCGACGGTTGTGAAATTTCTCTGCCCGATGGCGAAAAATTGTCTGCCGCTCCGGATGAAACCATCGTCATTGCAGACGGCGTTATGCTCGTTGGCAACTGAGTTTAAGACTGGGAGGTCTTAGTCAACCTGGGGGAGGCGAAAGCCTCCCCTCTTTTTGTGCGGGAGCCTTGCTTGAGAATGGCGCGCGCCCATGGCGTTGCATCGGTAGCGCACGGTCATCTGCTTCACGATTGCCCATATTCCTTTGCCTGAACGAAGGTATGTGGGTCGTTGAGGACAAGGCGGAGGTGGTGCTCAATGTCATGCGTTGAAAAGGGCTTTGAGACAAAGGCGCTAACCCCGGCATTTTTGGCGTCCAAAATATGATGTGGGTCCACCAGCCCCGACACCATAACAATCGGCGTATAGGATTCGTTTAAAGCCTCATCGTGGCGCACCATTCGGGTGAATTCGACGCCATCAAAAATGGGCATTTCCCGGTCAACGAAAATCACATCGATGTGTTGGAATTTTTCACGCAAGATGGACAGTCCATCTACGGCGTCGGCGGCTTGCAGGATGTCTTTGATGTCGATGGAGCGTAGAGACCTGCAAATCAATTTACGCGTAAATTCACTGTCGTCGATGACAAGACACCTCAGATTTTTCAGGTCATGATCCTTGACGACCCGTTCCCTGAGGGTTTGTTTGGCTGCAGGGACGGGCGTAGGCAAGGCCCGCTTTTCTAGGACCGCGATAACATGGCTGCGCAGTATCTCCGGGGTGAACGGTTTGGCGACGTAGCTGTCAATGCCGGCCTTTTTCGCCTCTGAAATATGAGAATGACTGGTCCGCGACGTGACCATGATGATCGGTATATCTGAGTTGGGCATAGACACATCATTGCGAACCATCTGGGTAAACTGGGTGCCGTCGAAGATCGGCATTTCCTGATCGACAAGAACCATATCCACATGCTGACGGTTGTCTCTGAGCACGCTCAACCCATCAACGGCGTCCTTGGTTTCAATAATGTTTTGCGCGCCGAAATCCACCAGTGCGTTTTTGATGAATTTGCGTTGAACGCCACTGTCGTCAATGACGAGAAAGGCGAGATCTTCAAGATCGCGATTGGCGGAGTTGGGGGAGATGGCGTCGGGGCCATCATCATCGTCAAAAAATTCGATTTCCATTGTTTCGATTCTCTGCCTGCACGGGCGCACTAAAAAATTTCTATGTTTACGAAAATCCAAAGACGAATTTGCAATCATCAGATTATATTATGTCACAGAAATATATATTTTTGTCGGCTTGTGGAAGTAAGAAGGCTTCTTTGGGCCGATAATAAGCGTAGTGCAAAGGCGCAAACAAAAAGGCCCGGAGGTTTCCCTCCGGGCCTTTTCATCAGTTCGTCTGAGACCGCTTAGCCAGCGAAGTTGGCGTTGGCGAAGTCCCAGTTGACCAGGTTGTCCAAGAACGCTTCCAGGAAGTCCGGGCGGCGGTTCTGGTAATCGAGGTAATACGCGTGTTCCCACACATCACAGGTGATGATCGGGGTCGCGCCGTCGGTCAACGGGCATTCGGCGTTCGGCGTTTTAGCGATTTCGAGCTTGTCGCCCTTTTTCACCAACCACGCCCAGCCGCTGCCGAACTGGGTCATGCCAGCGGTTTTGAAGGCTTCTTTAAATTCAGCGTAGGAGCCAAACGAAGCGTTGATCGCATCGGCGATCGCGCCGGTGGGCTCGCCGCCGCCATTGGGGCTCATGGAATTCCAAAAGAAGGTGTGGTTCCAGACCTGAGCGGCATTGTTGAAGATGCCGGCTTTGGAGGCGTCGCCCGCGGTGGCTTTCATGATCTCTTCGAGAGACATACTCGCCATGTCGGTGTCGGCCACCAAGCCGTTGAGGTTCACGACATAAGCGTTGTGGTGCTTGCCATGGTGAAAATCGAAGGTGTTGGCGGAGATGTGCGGCGCCAAAGCGTCTTTGGCGTAGGGAAGGGCGGGAAGTTCAAAAGCCATTTTAGACCTCATTATGTTTGCTATGATTGAAACAGTTCTAAACGATGCCCAAAACATAGGGGCTTCGTTTCAAATTTCAAATGAACAATGACCAACAATTGAATTTTTCCGCATCTAAGTCCATTTGTCCTTAAGATGCGACGTGTCTCCCCAACGATTTGGTAAATAGTCCTTTATGCCGACCTCCGATTTTTCCGTGCTTGAACTCAGCCGTTTGGACCGTGAACGCCATTTGTGCGCCCTGGCCGCGCCCTATGACAAACGCGCCGGGCTGATGGCGTTGATCGCGTTCAACCGGGAACTGGCGCGCATTGGCGCCACGGTGTCTGAGCCGATGTTGGGCAAGATCAAGCTGCAATGGTGGATCGACGTGGTTCCCGGCATTCTGCAAGGCCGTCCACCGTCCCATCCGGTCGCCCGGGCGTTGGCCGAGTCGCAGGACGCGCTGGCGGCGCGCTCATCACAATTGAAAGCCTTGGCCCAAGCGCGCAACTTCGATCTGGAAACCGAAAAGCCCGCGTCCTTGGATGAATTGCAGGTATACGCCACCGCCACCGGGGGGGCGCTGCATACATTGATGTTGGATGTTCTGGGCGTTGCTGATGAGGACGCGCACGCCGCCGCGCGCGATGTCGGCGCCGCCTGGGCGCTGATCGGCTTGATGCGGGCGCTGCCGTATCAGGCTTCAGGTCGCGATATGTTGCCAAGCGGCTGTACGGTGCGCGATGTCTTGGCGCAGGCGCAAAGTTTATTGCGTGATGCACGCGAGCGGAGCGTGCCCAAAACCGCATTGCCGGCGATGTTGGTGGCGCGATTGGCCGATCGCCACATTGCGCGCCTTGAAAAACAAAACTGGGACCCGGCGCTGAGCGAAGAACCACCGGCGGGTGCGGGCGCGGTTTTGACGATTTGGTGGGGGAAGACGACGGGGCGCTATTAGGGGCGCTATTAAGAGCGTTTAATTCCACACGTCGCCGGGGGTGGGGGCGGTTGATTCAACTGGGATGGCCGCATCGGCTTTCAACACCATCAGCTCCAACTGCGACAGCTGCGGGAAGATCGATTTCGCGTGGCTGCGATACAGCAGCAAAGCGCCGCGATTGGTGTCGGGAAAACCCGTTTGCGCATCATCGAATTTGCGAATTTCCAAGGTGGTGACGGTGTCGGTGCCCGGCTCACGGCTTTGCCACAGATAGGTTGGGTTTGCTTGGCGTGGCGCCGCCAGCGGCGCGATGGCGCGTTCAATCATTTGGGTGGGCGGGCCGTAGCGCTTGGTGTAATAGCCGATCACATTTTCAAAAGCTTCGCTGCGAAACAGGCTGTGAAAATTCGTCGCCCGTCCGGCGTCATAACGCGCCACCGCACGGGTGCCTTGATACATGATGGTATCGACCAAAAAGTATTCTTCCAATTCGAACGGCCAACTGACCGTATCGATGCAAAAGACCGTTTCCGTACCACCTTTGGAGATGCAGGGTTTGTGGATGCTTTCTTGATCCAACAGCTTGATGCGGTCTTCGCCGACGTCTTGACCAATGACGGTACTCGAGCCGAGCGCCAGCTCCACTCCATCTAAAACTTCACCTGTGGGTTCGATTTCGCTGAGCACCACGACTTCGCTGGGTAAGTTCGCCCCCTCGACTTTGGTGACGTCCCAGCCTTTGGTGCCGCTGACGCTCTCTGAGGTGCTTTCCAAAAGACCGGCAAGCTCGTCCACATCGCCACTGGGCGGCGTGGCGAAGGGGTCATCCGTCGCACCCTCAGGAGAGGGCATGGCGAAGGGATCATCGGACGCCCCGTCAGGGGAAGGCGGGCTTTTGGGTTCTGTGCTGGCAATGTCTTGCGGTTCGCCCAAGCCTTCAAGCAAATCTGAAACGGCGGGCTCTTGCGCCCCATCCAACGAATCAAATGGGTTTGCGAACGGATCGTCTTCGGCTGGGGCGCTGGCCGCCACTGAGGCCGGGGGTGTTTTTGTATCTGCTGCGATGGCCTCTAGCTTGACTTTGAGAGCGCCGTCTTCGACCACAAGGGCCGTGCGGGGGTCGAGACCCAACCACGCCAATATATCGGGGTCCACACCACCACCGAACGGTTTGGTCGGGTCGTAGCGCTTGCCCGGAACGCCGGGGGCTTCTTTAAACGAAGGAACCGGGGGCAGCGAAGCTTGATCCGCACCCATTGTCGCATCCGGCGTTGAGCCTTCTAGAGGCTGCTCGTCATCTAATGTGGCGTCGTCGATGGTCAAGTCGCCGAAGGCGTCACCCATGCTCGGTTGCGGCTCAGTTGTGTCGCCTTGGGCGCTGTGGACGGAATAGGGGGGCAGTGCGGGCGTATCCGCGCCAAGCGACGCCATCTCTTCGGGCGTCAATTCACCCAGATCCGGCGATGGGGGCAGTTGGCGCGCCAATTCTTCCGGTGAAATCGGAACTTCCGGCCCCTTAATCACCGCATCGCCACGCTCGGCGGCGATTTCCTGTAACTGTTTAGCCAGTTCTTCGTTGGAAATGCTGCCATTGTTGAAGCTTCGATCTTGTTCGCGCCGCGTCACCCCGGTGACATTGGGGGGCTTGAAAAAGTCAAAAAAGGTGGTGATGAAGGTTCTCGCCGCGGAGGGCTTGTCTTGCTTCGTGGTCGCCTCTTTTTCTTTCTCTGGATCCGGCGTGACGACTTCGATAACGGTGGCGAGCGGTCTCGGGTTTTCTTCGGCTTGTGCTTGCGCCTCGATTTGCGGCGCGACTTCCGGCTCCGCTTGGGCCTGTACGACGCTTTTGTAAGGGGCCGGCGGGACTTGCGGCATCGGCAATGCGTCGGATGGGGGCAAAATTTCGCTGGGGGCGGTCACGGCGAACGGATCGGGTTCAGTTGTGTCCGCAGCCGCCAATGATGAGGGTTCAACGGCTGGTGAGGCTTGTGGTTGCTCAGCCGGGACTTCAACCAGATCATCAAGCAGGGCGTCATCAGGTGTGTCGATGGGGGCGTCAACGGGGACGTCATTTGCGGCTTCGACCGACGCAAACGGATTGGCGTCGTCGGGTTGTGGGGCCACAGCAGACGTTTGCGATTTGTACAATTCCTCGCTGCTGGGAGCCGGTAGCGCGGGCTTTCCGGTTTGCTGGGCTTGCACCGCATTGCGCACCGAAATCAGATAATGGGCGATATCGAAATAGCCCCGGTCAATGGCCATATCGACGGGCTGTGTGCCGGTGTAATCACGTGCTTCGACGTCTGCGCCCTTGTCGATGGCGGCGCGCACGGCCGCTAAATCGTTGCGATCCACGGCGAGAAACAGCTCTTGCGTCGCGGGATTGGGAAGCTCTTGAGCGCGGGCCGCGGATACGAGGCTTAAGTCTGGTAAGGCTTGAAACGAGCCCACGACAGGCCATATCGCAAATGCAGATAGCGCACACAACAAAGCGCCCGCTCGCGAGTGACCTTGCGCGCGGGGAAGGGCTGTGGTTGCTGTCTTGGTCTTGCGGGGCATATATCCCGTTTAAATCCCTTGTCTCAAATGCACGGATTGGCCTTTGATTTATACCATCAATATTTGCCGAATTCCTGCAAACTGCTATACCACGGTCTATAAGACAGGGTCCCAAAAAAAGTATATCAGAAACCCTGTGTGGGAGGATGACAAAACATGTTTAAGACTTTGAAAACAGGCCTCGTTGCCATCGTATCCGTGTGCTGTGTCGCGTTCGCCGTGCAGGCCGAGGACGTTAGCCTGAAAAACGCCGATGGTTTGAGCTTGGGCGCTAACTTAGAACTCGCTGATGGCAAAAGCGTGGCGGATGGCGTGGTTTTGCTGACCCACGGCACGCTGGCGCACAACAAAATGGAGATCATCGCCAACTTGCAAAAGCTATTGGCGGAGCGCGGCGTCAGCACGCTGGCCCCGACGCTGAGCTTGGGCGTGGACAATCGCACCGGCATGTACGACTGCAAAGTGCCGTCCACCCACAAGCATTCCGACGCGATGGTCGAAATCGGTCTATGGCTGGGCTGGTTGAAGGATCACGGCGCGAAAGACGTGGTGCTCGCAGGCCATTCGCGTGGCGGCAACCAGACGGCTTGGTTCGCGGCGCGTGAAAACGATCCTGTGGTGTCCAAAGTGGTGCTGATCGCGCCCGCGACCTGGACCGCCGCGGACGCGTCCAAGGGCTTTGAGAAAACCCACAAACAGCCGCTCGCCAAAGTCTACGCAGAGGCCGAAGCCTTGGTGGCGGCGGGTAAGGGCGCTGAATTGATGAAGGGCGTGGGCGTTCTGTACTGCCCCGGCGCGGACGTCGCCGCCGCCAGCATCGTCGATTACTATACGCCCGATGACCGCATGCACACGCCCAACCTGTTGGGCTTGATCAAGGCTCCGGTTCTGGTCATCGCGGGCAGCAAGGACACCGTGGTCAAAGGCTTGATCGAAGCGGTTGAGCCGATGGTGGATGGCGAGAAAACCCAACTCGCGGTGATCGATGAAGCCGGTCACTTTTTCCTCGATTTCTACATCGAAGACGCGGCGGACGCGATTGCCGAATTTATTCAGTGATGAGAAGGGCGGGGGCGTTTAAGACGCTTCCGCCTTTTTGATCGCGTCGCGCGCGCCGAGGCGCGCGGTCCACTCTTCGAGCAGCGGATAGTCGCTGAGCGGGATGTCGGCGAAGTCTTCCAAGATGGTCATCCACGGATACAAGATCATGTCGGCGATGGAATAATCGCCCGCCAGATAATCGCGGCCTTGCGCTAGCGCGCCTTCAAGCACGCCCAGCGCGCGGCGCGTGCGGGTGCGGGCGCGGTCTTCGGAATAGATCTGCGGTGCGTCGGCTTGCAGGGTGTAGTGGTAGATGTCGAGCATTGCGGGCGTCAGGCTGGCGGCTTCGAACAGCAACCATTTCAAGGTTTCTGCGCGCTCCGCCGGGCGGTTCAGGCCGGGAAGGAAACGCCCGCACTTTTCCGCCAAATAGATCATGATCGCGGACGATTCGAACAACGCGGCGTCGGTATCTGGATCGTAGATTCCGGGCACTTGGCCGGTGGGGCTGGCGCGGTTGAAGCGCGCTTGTTCAGCGCTGCCGTCTTCGAGAAAACGGTCGTCGATGAGGCGGTGTTCCAGGCCCAATTCTGCGATGAGAATTTTGGCCTTGAGCACGTTTTGGGTCGGGTGGCCGTAAAGCTCGATCACGTGTTGGTGTCCTCCATCCAAACCTTCAACGCCGCCAAGGCGCGGGCGCATACGGCGGCTTTGCGGGCTTTTTTGCGGTCGCCGCGTTTGAGGCGCTTGCCGCGCAATTCCGGCGGTCGGTCGTCGATTTCGGCGGGCGGAAACAGCCCGAAATTGATGTTCATGGGCTGATAGGTCTCCGCTTCGGCGTCGCCGGTGACGTGGCCCAATAATGCCCCCAACGCGGTGGTGTTCGGCGGCGGGGTGGTGTCTTGATCCAAGCGTTCGCGGCTGGCGAAACGGCCCGCCAGCAGGCCAATGGCGGTGCTTTCGACGTAGCCTTCGCAGCCGGTGATTTGTCCGGCGAAACGGACCGATGGCTTGGATTTAAGGCGCAGCGCGCGATCCAGAAGTTCGGGGCTTTTGATGAAGGTGTTGCGGTGCATGCCGCCCAGACGCGCGAATTCGGCGTTTTCCAGGCCCGGAATAGTGCGAAATATTCGTTTTTGCTCGCCGTACGTCAGCTTGGTCTGAAAACCGACCATGTTCCAAATGGTGCCCAGGTCGTTGTCTTGGCGCAGCTGTACGATGGCGTAGGAGCGTTTGTCCGGGGCGTTGGGATTGGTCAGGCCGACCGGCTTCATCGGGCCAAAGGTCAAGGTCTCGACCCCGCGTTCGGCCATCACTTCGATGGGCAGACAGCCTTCGAAGTACGGCGTGTCTTTTTCCCAGTCCTTGAAGTCTTGCTTTTCGCCGTCGAGCAGAGCTTGGATGAAGGCGTGGTATTGGTCCTTATCCATGGCGCAGTTGATGTAATCGGAACCGTCGCCCTTGTCGTAGCGCGATTGATACCAAGCCTTGGAAAAATCGATGCTGTCTTTGTAGACGATCGGCGCGATGGCGTCGAAAAAGGCCATCTGGTCGGCCCCGGTGATGGTGCGGATCGATTGAGACAGCGCGTCCGACGTCAGCGGTCCGGTGGCGACGATGACGCTGTCCCAATCGAGGAATTCAAGATCTGTGATTTCACCGCGTTCGATGCTCACCAGCGGGTGTTCGCCCAGCGCTTTTTCGACGGCTGCGGAAAAACCGTCGCGATCGACCGCCAGCGCGCCGCCCGCAGGCACGCGGTTTTCATCGGCGCAGCGCATAATGAGCGAGCCCAGGCGCCGCATTTCTTCGTGCAGCAAACCCACAGCGTTGGCGGTGTGGTCGTCGGCGCGAAACGAGTTGGAACACACCAATTCCGCCAAGCCATGGGTCTGGTGGGCCGGACTGGTCTTGGTCGGGCGCATTTCGTGCAGCACCACAGGGATGCCCGCTTGAGCGATTTGCCACGCAGCTTCCGAGCCCGCAAGCCCGCCGCCGATGACATGGATGGGATGAGTGTTTTGGGTCATGTCCGCAGTCTTAATCCCCCCCGGTCCGCGTTGCAATCCCTTGCTTGCGCCCTTGACAGGTTGGGGAGGCGAGGCTACCTCTGCCCGGTGTTTAACCAGGAGTGACCCACCGTGGAGCAGTTTCAGACCGAAACCTATAAATTCGTCCTGATCGGCGTGGCCGTGATCGTGTTTATGCGCTTTTTGCCGCGCATCAAGGCCAAAATGCTGGGCATCCCGTTCGTCAAAGCCGAAGAGGTTAAAAACCGCATGGACGCGGGCGAAGAGATCATCGTCATCGACGTGCGCACGGCGGGTGAGTTTACCGGAAACCTGGGCCATATCGAAGGCGCGTTGAACCTCGATGCGTCGGCGCTGAGCGCGAAGTTGTCTGAGCTGGCCGATCAGCTAGAGCCCTACAAAAATGACCCCATCGTGGTGACGTGTCGCACCGACAACCGATCACCCGGCGCGGCGCGCGTTTTGTTTCAAAAGGGCTTTAAGAACCTTGCGATCATGGGCGGCGGTATGAGTGGTTGGAAACGCGCAGGTTACCCGGTCGCCTATAAGCGCTGAACCCACTTTTTAGCAGGCCATTTAGCAAGTCGCATATCTGGCCAATATGGTTTCGGTCGGATGGTCTTGAACATGCGGCTGGCGTAAGGCGTGCAGACGCGTTTGCGGGTGCAGCCGTGTGCTGGGTTGAAACGTTTGTTCCAGGTGCTGGCGAATCTGGGTGAGGTCGATGCGGCGCGGCGGCGTGATCTTGTGGATCTGCTTTTTGTCGCGAAACTGCTCACATGTCTCAGCTTCCAAGGCCGTGATGCTGGTGCATCGGCCCTTGGCCCAATAGAAGCAATTCGTTTTGTTGCATTGAATATCGTTCATAACCATCACATAAGCGTTAAATGAGACAACATCGCGTCAGTTTCTTTACGTTTTGTAAAGGATTTGATGATGTGCATATGTGATGGTTGTCACAGGTCCGATTCGAATTTGTTATCACGCTGATATACAAGCGCTATTTCGGTTCCCCCTTTTTGTCTTGATGGATATGTTCGCGGATTGGGATGTCGCTGGAGACGATGTGGCGCAGCAGCCACACCTGAACGAGACTGACCAGTCCTTTCCAGTCGTCTACACCTTTGCCACTCATCACATCTTTGCTGATTTCCGCGATTTCTTTGCGCAATTCAGCGTGTTCGCGTTTGTGCTGGGTAAGGTTGGGGTAGCAGATGTTTTGCATGACGCGCTCTTCATAATCGAAGTGCTCAAGCGCGTGATCTACAAGATTTTTGAAAACAGCCTGCTTCTCTTCCAAAGTGGCGGTTCCGGCAGAAAGAACCTCAAGCAATTTCTGCGACAAGTAGAGCAATTCTTGATGCTGACGATCAACGGAAGAAACGTCAGTGGAAAACTTATCCGACCATTCAAGTTCTGTGGAGGTCATGGTTTGGCTCCTGCCCGAGAGAGACGAAAGAGCGCGAAAGCTAGGCTTGGAGAAGACGGGGGGCCCCACCAATAAGCCCTGGAGGGTCATACTTTCGTACTTCGAACATTATAAAGCTCACGGACACGTGAAGCAACGAACATGCTGAAAAAATAGAGCAATTTTCCTATCTGCAACAATACCGTCACATTGTTGTCGAGCGTTGGTGCTATGCTCGAATGACGGCAGGTGGTCTGGCTAAGGGGCTGAAGGCGAAATGGCGAATAAGATAGGGCTCGATCAAAGCAATTTAGAGGTCGAACTTAAGTTCGAATTGACGCTGGCGGATGTGCGCAAGCTGTGTCGCGCGCCGGGTTTCCAATCTCTGCAAACGGCGCGCCCGCGCACCAAGACCTTGCGCGCGACCTATTACGACACGCCTGACGCCAAACTGACGAAACGCGGCATATCTTTGCGGGTGCGCAAGGAAAGCCGCCGCTATGTGCAGTGCCTTAAAGCCGACGCGGCTGACGCTTCGACCACCGGCTTTGCTCGACATGAGTGGGAATGGCCGGTGCCGGGGCCTGATTTGGACGCCGCGTTGCTGCGCCGCGACGCCGACATCAAGGCGCTGTTGAAAGGCGTTAACTTATCCAGGCTTGATTGCGTCTACGGAACGGACATCAAGCGCCAAAGTCGTGAACTGCGCACCCCCGGCGGGGCGGTGATCGCGTGCGAAATCGATCAAGGTCGGGTTTTTGCGGGTGATCTTGAGGCTCCCCTGATCGAGTTGGAATTGGAACACATTTCGGGCGATGTGCGTGAACTGTTGACCACCTCTCAGCTGATTGCCGATGTGGTTCCCGCACGCTTATCACAGCGCACCAAGGCCCAGCGCGGGTTTATCTTGGCGCGCGGAACGGGGCACGCATGGGTCAAGGCGCGCAAGCCCAAACTCAGCAAAAAGGCCAGCGCCGAAGACGTGTTGCGCTCATCCGTGATGGAAGGCCTCAAACACCTCATCGCCAACGAAGATTGTGTGCTGACGCGTTGCCATGTTGAAGGCGTGCACCAGATGCGGGTGGCCTTGCGGCGCATGCGATCCGTCATCACCACGTACAAAAAGCTTTTGCCCAAAGGAAGCTATGAAAACCTCAGCCAAGACCTCAAAGACGCCGGTTCCGCGTTGGGGCCCGCGCGCGACTGGGATGTGTTCTTGGATGAAGTTTTGTCCGCGGTCGAAGTCGGCTTGGAAAACGACCCCGCGTTGGGCGTGATGCGCGCCCGCGCCGAACGGCGATTGACGCAAGCTTATCGCGATGCGGATGCGCTCATTCACTCACATGCCTATGCACGGTTGCTCAGCAATGCGTTGGTGTGGGTCGCTTTACCCGATTTGAGCATGCCCGCGCTTAACGCGCCCGCAACACAGATCGCTAAGGCCATTTTGGCCAAGCGCCATAAGCGATTGCTGCGCGTCGGCAATGGGTTGAAAACGCTGACCATTGAACAGCGCCATATGCTGCGGATCGCGATTAAAAAGGCCCGCTATGCAGCGGAATTTTTCGCCGAACTCTATCCTGCCAAAAACGCCAAGCCGTATGTGCGCGGTCTCAAAACCCTTCAAGAAAGCCTGGGCCACCTCAATGATTTGGCCACGGCGGAACGCTTGATGGCGGATCTTGCACGCGGAGTGGGGGGCGGCGATGGCGCCGCTCTGCACCGCGCGGCGGGCATGGTTGAAGGCTGGTACATGCATGCGCAAACCCTGCGTGAAGACGATTTGAACGATGCGTGGGCGCATTTTTGTAAGACCAAGACGTTTTGGTGAGCCAAAATCCCGCCGCTAGCTTTTTGTATCGCCAACGCATAAACCGCAGCCTTGTTCGCGGTGTGATTTGACGGACGAGACTGTTGTACGGATATGCCGGTCTTCATGGTCGTTCAAGTGCAGGCGCAAAGAGGTGTTGCTGAGGCTCGATTCCAAGCACATGCAGCAACAACGTCGCCCCACCATGCGTTCAAAAGTGCAATCTTGGCAGTGGGGCGTTGCGTCGTTCATGATCTGGCGCCATAGGTTGACGACACTTTCCACGCTGAAGTCTTGGACGTGATCGAACAATTTCACCAAGTGTGTGCGGTCGATGATGATCATGATGTGCGCCAAGCATTTCTATGGTGATTGTTTTTGGCTGCAAACGCAGCTGCAGATGATGTCAATATCGTCTGCGCCGAGAACAATATCGCCGAAATGAAGTGGGCAGGATTTGCACTGCTTGTGTCGGGTGGATTCCTCTATGGCGCCGATCAGGTAGGCCTTCACAAACTTCGCGATGAGATGCGTTCTGTTCACCGCGTCGAGTTTTTCCATCGAATTGTTCACATGGAAATTGACGGTGCGTGGAGATATTCCCAGAATCTGAGAGACTTCCGAGGAGGTCTTTCCGATGGCGACCCAGGACAGGCATTCAGCTTCTCGTGTCGACAACTTGCATTCAAAACGCATTGCCGTTGCTGTGCGCGCCATACCAAGTCGCCCTTTTCACAATAAAGAGTTGATTAATTAGCTACGTTTACCGCCTTAGGGCTACTGATAGATTTGACAGGGTGTTGCGCGGATGAAGAGGGACTGTACTCGCGCCGCACACGTGTTTTGGGATGCACAAAGACTTGAGCGCCGCAAACGGCGCCGTGGTCGGCATGGGGCAAGGGCCTTTGGCCCCCGTTAGGCTTTTTTAGCCGTTTTACGTTTTTTGAGGTGCGGCGCGAGGTACGCGCCGGTGTAGCTCTTTTTCACCTTGGCGATCGCCTCAGGCGTGCCTTCGGCGATGATCTCGCCGCCCTTCGACCCGCCTTCGGGGCCCAAGTCGATGATCCAATCGGCGGTTTTGATGACCTCCAGGTTGTGCTCGATGACGATCATGGTGTTGCCTTGATCGACCAGGGTGTGCAGCACCTCTAACAGCTTCTTGATGTCTTCGAAGTGTAGCCCGGTGGTCGGCTCGTCGAGGATATAGAGGGTCTTGCCGGTGGCGCGTTTGGACAGTTCCTTGGCCAGCTTGACGCGCTGCGCCTCGCCGCCCGATAGGGTCGTGGCTTGCTGACCGAGGTGGATGTAGCTGAGCCCCACTTGGTTAAGGGTGGCGAGCTTGTCGCGGATCGACGGAACCGCTTTGAAGAACTCGACGCCTTCTTCGACGGTCATATCCAACACGTCGGCGATGGATTTGCCGCGAAATTGGATGTCCAGGGTTTCGCGGTTGTAGCGCTTGCCTTTGCACACATCGCATTCGACGTAGACGTCGGGCAGGAAGTGCATTTCGATCTTGATCACGCCGTCGCCTTGGCACGCTTCGCAGCGTCCGCCCTTGACGTTGAAGCTAAAACGCCCCGGTTTGTAGCCGCGCCGCAGGGATTCCGGCAGACCCGCGAACCATTCGCGGATCGGCGTGAACGCGCCGGTGTAGGTCGCGGGGTTGGAGCGCGGGGTGCGCCCGATCGGCGATTGATCGATATCGACGATTTTGTCGATAAATTCGACCCCGTCGATGCGCTCATGTGCGCCCGCGTGCAAGCGTGCGCCATGCAGACGCCGCGCCAAGGCTTTGTAAAGCGTTTCTATGACCAACGACGACTTACCGCCGCCCGACACCCCAGTGACGCAGGTAAACGTCCCCAACGGGAAATTCACGTCAACGTTTTGCAAGTTGTTGGCGGTGGCCCCGATCACGGAGATCTGTTGATCCTTGCGCCCCGGGCGACGTATGCTCGGCACTTCGACGCAACGTTTTCCGGTGAGGTATTGGCCAGTGAGGCTTTTGGGCTCAGCCATCACCTCTTCAGGCGTGCCGCGGGCGACGACTTCGCCGCCATGCACGCCCGCGCCGGGGCCGAGATCAAGCAGATAGTCCGCTATGCGGATGGCGTCTTCGTCGTGTTCGACGACGATCACGGTGTTGCCCAGGTCGCGCAGTCGTTTGAGGGTTTCCAACAAGCGATCATTGTCGCGCTGGTGCAGGCCGATGGACGGCTCATCCAACACATACAGCACCCCGGTGAGCCCCGAACCGATCTGCGACGCCAAACGGATACGCTGGCTTTCGCCGCCCGACAGGGTGCCCGATGCACGCGCCAGGGTCAGGTATTCCAGTCCGACGTTGACCAAAAAGCCCAACCGTTCGTTGATTTCACGCAAGATGCGCCGGGCGATTTCGCCCTGTTGCTTGGTGAGGGTCTGTTCGACGTTCATAAACCATTTGGCGGCTTCATCAATGGGCATGTCGGTGACTTGAGATACGTTCAGGCCGGCGATTTTGACCGCTAAGGCTTCGGGTTTGAGACGGTGTCCGCCGCAAGTTTCGCACTTGGTCACGGTTTGGTACTTGCCCAGCTCGTCACGCACCCAGTTGCTGTCGGTTTCCAGCCAGCGCCGTTCCATGTTCGGCACCACCCCTTCGAACGGTTTGGTGACCTGGTAGCTTTTGCGGCCGTCGTCGTAATGCATCAGCACTTCTTCGCCGTCGGTGCCGTAGAGAAGTTTGCTTTGAACGTTTTTGTCGAGATCCGCGAACGGCGTTTGCAAATTAAAGCCGAAGTGATTGGCGAGGCTGTCCAGGGTCTGGTTGTAATACGGCGACGAGGAACCCGACCACGGCGCAATCGCGCCCTGGGCCAAGGTCAAACGATCGTCGGCGATCACCAGTTCAGGGTCGAAGTACATTTCGGTGCCCAAGCCGTCGCACGAGGGGCAGGCGCCGAACGGGTTGTTGAACGAAAACAAGCGCGGTTCGATTTCGTCGATGGTGAAACCGGAAACGGGGCAGGCGAACTTGGCGGAAAAGGTGGTGCGCTCGCCGCTTTTGGCGTCTTCGGTGAATGCCAGGCCGTCGGCGAGGCCCAGCGCGGTCTCAAAACTGTCGGCCAAACGGGTCTCTATGCCGTCTTTGATGGCCAAGCGATCCACCACCACTTCGATGTCGTGTTTGACCTTTTTGTTGAGCGGGGGGACGTCTTCGATATCAAAGATTTCACCGTCCACTTTGACGCGCTGAAAGCCCTTTTTGGCCAGTTCTTGCAGGTCTTTTTTATATTCGCCTTTGCGTCCGCGCACGATCGGCGCCATCAGGTATAAACGCGTGCCGGGCTCCATCGTCATCACCCGGTCAACCATTTGACTGACGGTTTGGCTTTCGATGGGCAGCCCGGTGGCGGGCGAATGCGGCACGCCGACGCGCGCCCACAGCAAACGCATGTAGTCGTAAATTTCCGTGACGGTGCCCACGGTCGAACGCGGGTTGCGGCTGGTGGTTTTTTGCTCGATGGAAATCGCCGGCGAAAGGCCTTCGATGAGGTCCACATCGGGCTTGGACATCAGCTCCAAAAACTGGCGCGCGTAAGCCGAAAGGCTTTCGACGTAGCGCCGTTGCCCTTCAGCGTAAATGGTGTCGAACGCCAACGAAGACTTTCCCGAACCCGATAATCCCGTGATCACGACCAATTTGTCGCGGGGGATTTTGACCTCGATGTCTTTCAAATTGTGTTCGCGCGCGCCGCTGACGTGGATGAATTCATGCATTTTTGAGCAACTTGCCGGTTATTGAGTGGGGGGGGCTCAGCCATAGCCCGGATTGCCAGATGTAGTCTTATGTCGCGTGTGCGTAAAGGGGCAGCGCGGCGTGCGCAAACCGGAAGATGGGAATGTTACAGAAAACTCTGGATTTACAGGCTTTAAATGGTGAGAATACATCTATATGGGAAGCGGTTAGGCATTGCTTAACAAGCGAAGGGGACAATGCACCATGATGGTCGTATGCTGGCCCTTCGTCGGCGATCCCCTGAACGACCCCTTGGGTGTGAGAGTGCATGTCTGATTATAATCTGTCACGACTGAATTTCTTGATTGTCGATGACAACAAGCATATGCGGGCTCTGGTCAAGAGCATCTTGCACGCGCTTGGGGTGAAAAACGTTCTGGAAGCTTCCGACGGGGCGGATGCGTTTAAGGAGCTGCGCCACTTTCCCGCCGACGTGATTATTTGCGATTGGAACATGTCGCCGTTGGACGGCTTGGACTTCGTGCGCATGGTGCGCACCGGCTCCGACAGTCCCAATCCTTTCGTCCCGATCATTATGTTGACGGGACATACCGAAATGAACCGCGTGATGGAAGCGCGCGATAGCGGCGTGCATGAGTTTTTGGCCAAGCCGATTTCGGCTAAAAAACTCTATTCGCGCATTCGTTCCATCATCGAAAACCCACGCCCGTTTGTGCGTGCTGGCCTGTATTTTGGCCCTGATCGGCGGCGTAAAACCAACCCCAATTACAATGGGCAGGAACGCCGTAAGGCAGATATGGATCCTGTACCCGGCAGCGGCGGCGGCGGCGATGGCGGCGAGACGCCCGAATTGTCTCAAGATGAGATCAATGCTCTGTTGAACGGGTGATCTTGCGCACAGGTAACGGTATGTGGATTGAGATTTAAGGCTTCCGTTTGAGAGAATGCCGTTTGAGAGAATGCTTATGTTGAGCATTCTAAATTGAGAGAACAATAAAGATGCGGGAATGCCCTGCACAACGCCCGAGTGTTCATAGGAAGTTCGCATGTCAGACGAAAAACCCACGCAAGCTCAAGTGATTAATCCACCACAAACCTTGCAAAACAAGGTTGAAAAGGGTGGTCCCGGCGCCGTTGATCTTGAAGCTTTGGCAAAAGCGGAAGAGGTGATCGCCAATCTCGCCGACGACTATATCGATTGGGTGAGAGAAGATTTGGTACGCCTCGAAGCGGCTTACGATCAGTTTAAAAGCGGTGAGGGCGATGTCGCGGCGAACCTCGAGAATGTTTTTCAGATTGCTCACGATATGAAAGGTCAAGGTGGCAGCTTCGGCTACGACTTAATGACCGCGATCGGCGATCATTTGTGCCGCTTGGTGGAAAAAATGGACACCGCCGGTCCGCGCGAACAGATGATGATTCGAGTCCATATCGATGCTATGCGGGTGGTCATCACCAAAGAACTTAAGGGCGACGGCGGCAATGAGGGGCGCCAGCTTCTGATGGGCCTAACCTTGGTTGGCGATAAGGTCTAGCTCGTATTGGTTTAATAAAATAAGCGGCTTGCGGTTTTAACGTAACGTTTTGCACAAGATCCATGGGGCACGTTGTTTTATGCCGGAGGCGCCTGCTTCATTGCCCGAACCCAGCTATTTGCACCTGACGTTGCGTTACGTCGGGGTTTTGTTTGTGATCGCGCTGCTGTCCGGACTGATCTTTTGGATTTCGTATTCCGTCACGCTTGAGCAACAAAAAGACGGTGAGGTCATCCGCGTCAGCGGTCAACAACGGATTCTGTCTCTGGACGTCGAGATGCTGGGCAGGCAATTGCTGTACGCCTCGGATGCAAAGACCCGCATGGCCCTTCAAGACCGTTTGATGGTCGCCTTGGAGCGTCTGGAGCGGATCCATTTGATCTTGGCGTATGGCGATTTGGGCGACGGTCTAAGGCTACCGATGTCCGAGACGGTTCAGGCGTTGTTTTTTGATACGCAGTCGAACTTGGATAGAAAAATTCGCCAGTTCATCGAACATGGTTTTGAGCTCAGTCTTGCAGATGAAAATGACACCCGCGCCATTCGTAAAGCGCGGGCGGGTTTGAAGGCCGTGGTGCGGATGCGTCCTGAAATCGATGCGGGCCTTAAACAAGTGGTTGGCGCTTATCAGCTGCAAACCGATGAGAAAATCTCCAGGCTTAAAGCTATTCAGCAAGCCGGGCTGTTCGCCACGCTTGCGCTTCTTATGGCGTCCGGGCTGGTCATATTTCGGCCCATGGTGCGCAAAATCAGAAGCTATTTCACCGAAATGCGCGAAATGCATGATCGGTTGGCGATCAGTAACGTCGAATTGGAAATGGCCAAGGATAAGTTTGAAAAGCAGGGAACAGAACTGGTCGGTATGTCGGAGGACCTGCACTGGGCCCGGATTGAGGCGGAGCGCGCGCGCGCCGCGATGGGCGGGTTCATGTCGTCCATGAGCCATGAGCTGCGCACCCCGCTTAACGCCATTTTGGGCTTTTCGCAATTGATGGAATACAACAAACAGGCCCCCTTGGCGCCATCCCAAGAAGAAGCCGTCGCCATCATCAAGCAGAGTGGCGGGCATCTTTTGGATTTGATCAATGAGCTGCTTGATCTGAGTAAAATCGAGGCGGGTACGTTTCAGGTCGATATAGAGCCGCTTGATCCCATAGAGATTATTGGCGAATGCGTCAGCCTTACGGCGATGCAGGCGAAACATGCCGATATCGAGGTGACAGACCTGACCCGGGGCAAGGTTTTGCCGCAAGTCCTCGCCGATCGTGGGCGGGTGCGCCAAGTGCTGCTGAATTTCCTCACCAACGCCATCAAATACAACTCGGAACACGGCACAGTGCGCTTAGATTGTCGCGACATCGACGGGTTTGTGGTGTTCAGCGTCACCGATACGGGGCAAGGCTTGTCCGCTGAGCAGCAGGAGACGTTGTTTGAGCCCTATGCGCGCCTTGGCGCAGAACAAACAAATATTGAAGGCACCGGGCTGGGTTTGACCATCACCAAGAAACTGGTTGAGTTGATGGGCGGCGAAATCGGTGTGGACAGCGTGCCTGGTAACGGCTGCACGTTTTGGTTCAAGTTGCCACAACGGACGTAAAATGCGCCGTTACGATCCTGGTTTCGCGCCCAATCGGTCGCGAAATGCTTCCAACCAATCCAAGTGCGCTTCAAGTTGGTCGATATCGTGGTCCAGCCATGCGCCCAGGTGCCCTGGGTCTTTGCTGTGATGGGCGCGAAGATCATCCAGGCGCGCCAGTTCCGTGTCACAGTTTTCAATCAGCATATCGATTTGTTCGCACTGGGCGTTTGGCTCCAACAGGTGCAGGAACCGCAGCTTCAGGGTGGTGATCAGCTTGTTCACTTCACCGCCCGCAGATCGAATGCGCGACGTCATCAAGGTTTTGAGCTCACCGTCGCCTTTTTCGGTGAGGCGCAGTTGAGCGTCGTCTTCCATGCCGACGCCGTCGATCGGTTCGACCAAGCCTTCGAATTTCAACAACTCGATCGACGTACCCATGATGTCCAGCGATGGCCCGCTGATGCGGCTGGTAAAGTGGCGGATGGCGCTGGCCAGTTCACCATAGCGCAAGGGGTGCTCGGCGAGCGCGAGCGTGCCGAGCGCGCACAGACGGATGGCTTCCTTGGGCGTTAGGGTGTTGTCGGCAAACATGTGGGGCGCACATCTCCTTGAGAATCGTGGCCATTATAGCGAAGTGCCGTAAGGCGGTCACGATTGTGCTGCACCACGATATAGGGCGTTTAGACGGCGTGTGCAAATGGGCAAAAGGCTTGACCGCGTATGCCGTGGTTACTTCTTTTTGGAGTCGCGCAGGGTTTTGATGGCTTTTTTGCGGTGCGCGCGGACCAGCTTGATTTTCTTGGACAGTTTGCTCTTGGTCTCGCCGGACGCGTCGTCAAGCTTGTCTTCCAGGTGAGTTTGCTTGGCCTTAAGCTTTTTGAGGATTTTCTTCAAAGCATCGCGACGGTTACGGCCCTTCGACTCTTCAACCGATTCAAGCGCCTGCTTGAGCTTGTCTAAAAGTTCGCTTGTGGTCATGCACTCATCTCCATCCCGGGTGTTGCGCCACTTTAACTCGGTTTTGCATTTTTGGGAGCACTGAAACGCAGGTGTCACCTAAAGTTCATAAAAGTCGTGGCGACACCTTCAGGTTTCAGGCGCGTCGGCGGCCATGTCTTCGATATCATCTGCATCCAAAGCCACCAACAACGCCGCTGCGTGGTCATGGGCGTCATGTTCGCCGAACAGAATGGCGCCCATTTGGGCCAGATTCCACACCACATTGCGGGCATAATCCAGGTCGTTCATCAAAGATGTGGCCAACGCCGCCGTGATGCGGCGTTCGCGGATCAGCGTGTCCAAGGTGTCGATGGCCGCGGCGTTTTGTTCTTCGGCGCGAACTTTGAAGTCGTCAAGCTCCAGAATGTCGCCGCCCTCGCCACCGGACTGACGCAGATCGTCGAGGGTGCGCATGAGCATGCCCAATTCGGTGCGGATGCGGTTGTATTCACGGCGTACATCCTCATTTTCCGACCTGATGTTGATGGACATGTTTTTGCGCAGGTGTTTGATTTCTTTAACGCTTTGCACGATGTTTCCGCAGGCGCCGCGCAGGTCGTAGACGTTGCTGGCGAATTCCGGCGGCAGATGGCTTTGCGCTTGGCTGATGAATTCCACGATCGAGGCATAGAGCGTCTTAACCTTGCTCATATAGATTTGGTCGAGGTCGAAAGCCATCACTTCGCGACTGTATTCGGTGTGTTGCGCGAGGTCGATATCGGACAAAATCTGGTGGCGATGCAAGCTCAAGCCGTGGGCCATGATTTCAAAGGCGTTGTCATAAAGATGAAAGGCCTCATTGCGCAACGCTTCGAGCAGTGTTTCGGGGAATTCGATCACCGCCTCGTTAAGGTATTTCGGCTCAATCACGGTGGTTGTGGGCGCGGGAATGACGCGTTCGAGAAACGTCACAAGCTTACCTGTGAACGGCGTCATCACGGCGACGCCGATGAAGTTGAAGATGGTGTGAAACACCGCCAGCTTCATGGTGTAATCGTCCGTCGCAATGCCGATGTTGGCGGCGACGCCGTCAACCGCCCACATCAGTTGATGGATGAAGGCGATGGCGATTAAGCCGGTGGTGGCGTTGAAAATCAGGTGCGCCCCCGCCAGTCGTTTGCCTTGATGGTTGGCGCTGATCGAACCGATGATGGCGGTGATGGTGGTGCCGATGTTGGCCCCGATGGCCAGCGCCAGACCGTTGTCGTAAGTAATTTGCCCGGCCCCCAATGCGGTGATGATCAGCACCAAGGTGGCGTGGCTCGATTGCATGATGACGGTCGCGGCGAGGCCGATACCGACATAGACGAACAGGCCCAGGTAGCCACTCATCGCAAATGAGGCCAAATCGACGGTGTCGCGGAAGGCTTCGAAGCCTTCTTTCATGTAGTGGATGCCCAAAAACAAAAAGCCCAGCCCGGCCAGAACATACCCAATGCCTTTGAGGTGCTTGGCCGACTGCAACACCAGCACGATGCCGAACACCAGCATGGGCATAGCGTAGGCTGAAATTTTCACCTTCAGGCCTAACCCGGCCACCAGCCACGCGCCGGTGGTGGTGCCGATGTTGGCGCCGAAAATGATTCCGATGCCCGATCCCAAACCGATCAGCCCGGCGCTGAGGAATGAAATCGTGATCACCGATACCAGCGAACTCGACTGCATCACTGTGGTGGTGGCGATGCCGAACGAAATGCTTTTCCACAGTTTGTTGGTGGTGCGTTGCAGCAGCTTTTCCAACAATCCGCCGGTGAACGCTTTAAAGCCTTCTTCCAAAAATAGCATGCCGAACAGGAAGATCGACACGCCCGCGGCGATCTCCTTGAAATTCGGACTGACCCAAAAACTGTAGGCCAGGATGAACAATATGGTCGGCAGGAGTATTCGTTTCAGCATCGGTGTTCCGGGTCATTGTTCGGTGGGGCAAAGGGCGTAAAGTCGGCTTACGGCAGCATGAAACCCCTGATGGTGAAAAACAGCATTGCGGCCATGGCGCCCGACAGCGGCACCGTGATGATCCACGCAGATGCGATTTTGAGGGCCATGGAGCGTTTGACCACGGCTTTGTGGACCTCGCGGTTCAAGCTTTTGCGGTCGTGTTTGGTGAACGGCGTTTTGGCTTTGCGGGCCTTGAGCTCGGTGAGCATGTTTTGCTTTTCAATCAACGGCGCCGCTTCGAATTTGGTCAAAAACGCCTCGACCTCCGCCTCATCCGCGCCCGCGTGATGTTCACGGATTTCATCGAGTATGCGGCGGTAGTTTTTCTTGATGTATTCACGCAAAAAGCCAACCCCGAACACCGCGCCGATGGCGACATGGGTGGAGCTGATCGGCATGCCCATTTGGCTGGCGAAGATCACCGTGATGGCGGCCGACATGGCGATGCAAAAGGCCCGCGCTTGATCCAATTCGGTGATTTCGGAACCCACTGTGTGAATCAGCTTGGGCCCATAGAGGGCCAAGCCGAACGCGATGCCCAGCGCGCCGATGACCATCACCCACAGCGGAATGGGAGCCTTTTTGGCGATCTCGCCGGTCATGATGGCGTCGTAAATGCCCGCCAGGGGGCCGACCGCGTTGGCGACGTCGTTGGCGCCGTGGGCGAAGCTCAAAAGTGCTGCGGAGAAAATCAACGGGAATACGAACAGTTTGTTCACGTTGGCTTTTTCCGATGTCATGCCTTCGGTTTTCCGGACCACCATGGGCTTGACGATCACATAGGACAGCATCGCCAGGGCCGCGCCGATGCCCGCGGCGCCAAATATGTCGACCTTGATGATGTGTTTAACGCCCTTGAGCATCAAATAGGTGGCGAACGCGAACACCATCAGCGCAATAAGGATCGGCACGACTTTGCGCGCCGCCGCTAAGACGTCGCTTTGGTACATGATTGTGCGCTTGATGATGTACAAAAACAGCGCCGCGATGATGCCGCCAAACACCGGAGAAATCACCCAGCTGGCGGCGATGGCGCCCATTTTGCCCCAATTGACCACATCCCAACCCGCAGCCGCGATACCCGCGCCCATTACGCCGCCGACGATGGAGTGGGTGGTCGAAACCGGTAGGCCGTTCATGGTCGCGATGTTCAGCCACAACGCGCCTGCCATCAATGCCGCCAGCATCAACCAGATGAAGGTGTCGGGATCGGCGATCAAGGCGGGGTCGATGATGCCTTTTTTGATCGTGCCGACCACGTCGCCACCGGCGATGAGCGCGCCTGCGGCTTCGAAAATGGCGGCGATGATGATCGCGCCGGTGAGGGTGAGGGTCTTGGAACCGACCGCGGGGCCGACATTGTTGGCGACGTCGTTGGCCCCGATGTTCATGGCCATATAGCCGCCGACCATGGCGGCGGCGATCATCAGGTATGCGTTGGGAATGCCTTTAAACATCACGCCGGCATAAATAAGGACCCCGACCAAAAACAAGATCGCGGTCCCGAGACGCAAAAATTCCTGACGCGAAGCAATGGTCGCGTGCTCGATTTGGGCCAAATTTTTCAGTTCCATGCAGTCTTTCCCCTAAAAGCGTTTTGCTACAATTCACAATAGATAATTGTAAATTAAATCAGGCCGCTTGTGCATTAAATCTGCAACAATTTTGTAACAATTGTAAGGGGCGTTCTGTAGAGACCAAAATGGCGACCATCATGATGGCCGCCACTGTGTAAGAAAAATGGAGTGCTCTCTCCTTATGAAAGGGACAGAGTCCGCCAATCGGGTGTAAAGGAATTTTTGCTGGTTTTAAGCGGCGGCTTTGAGGCCCAAACGGCTCCACACTTCTTTGACCGCTTCGATCAGATGGTCGATGTGCGCGTCGGTGTGGTGCGGGGTGGGGGTGAAGCGCAGGCGTTCCTTGCCGCGTTCGACGGTCGGGTAGTTGATCGGCTGAACGTAGATGTTGTGACGTTCCATCAGATCGTCGGACGCTTGCTTGCACAGCACCGCATCGCCGACCAGAACCGGCACGATGTGGCTGACGCTGTCCATCACCGGGATGCCCGCGTCGCGAAAGCGCTGCTTTAAGGTGGCGGCGCGTTCTTGGTGGCGTTCACGCAATTCGTTGTGGTTTTTCAGGTGATTGACGTTGGTGCGCGCGGCCGCGGCGACGGCGGGCGGCATCGAGCTTGAGAAAATAAAGCCGGTGCCATAGCTGCGCACGAAATCGCACATGGACTTGGTGCCCGCGATGTAGCCGCCGATCACGCCGAACGCTTTGGCCAGGGTGCCTTGGATGATGGTGATGCGGTCCATTACGCCGTCGCGTTCCGCTACGCCCGCGCCGCGCGGGCCGTACAAGCCCACCGCGTGCACTTCGTCGAGGAACGTCATCGCGCCGTATTTGTCGGCCAGATCGCAGATCTCTTTCATTGGGGCGATGTCGCCGTCCATCGAATAGACGCTTTCGAACGCGATCATCTTGGGCCGCGCCGGATCAATGGTTTTGAGCACATTTTCCAGGTCTTCGACGTCGTTGTGGCGGAAGATGTGTTTTTCGGCGCGCGAATGGCGGATGCCCTCGATCATCGAATTGTGGTTTTTGCTGTCCGAAATGATCACGCAACCGGGCAGCATCGAGCCGACGGTCGACAGGGTGGTCATATTGGCGATCCACCCCGATTGAAACAGTAACGCGCTTTCGGTGTTGTGTAGATCTGCCAGTTCGGCTTCCAAAAGCACGTGTTCATGCATGGTGCCGGAAATGTTGCGGGTGCCGCCCGCGCCGACGCCGTAGCTGCCAGCGACTTCTTGCATGGCTTGGATTGCACCTGGGTTTTGGCCCATGCCCATATAATCGTTGGAACACCACACCGTGATTTCTTTGACCGCGCCGTCTTTGTGGACGAAGGCCGTGGGGAATTTACCCGCTTGGCGTTGGATGTCGGCAAACACCCGGTAACGGCCTTCAGCCTTCAATTCAGTGATTTTATCGGTAAAGAACTGCTGGTAGTTCATGGAATCCTCCGCAAGGGCAAGGCCGGTTTATGATTACCGGCTCATGCATAGTCTTATTTGTTGGCGCCATCTTACTCGAATCGACCGATTTACTGCAAGATTTCGCACACAAATAGTGTTGTTTTTAGACGATCGCGCCTTATTGCGGCGCCAATGGGGCAATTAGGGGGCGAAATGGCCCTCGCTTTTGAGCCATTCCAAGGTCTGGTCCAGGGCTTTGCCAAAGCGCGAGAGCATTTCGGCGATTTCGTCTTGGCTGATGATCAACGGCGGTGAAAACGCCAACGCATCGCCCATGGCGCGGCTGATGACGCCGCCCTCTTGCATGAATTTGGCGCATTTCATGCCAACGCCGAGCTTGGGATCGAAGCTTTCGCGGCTGGCTTTGTCTTTGACCAGTTCCACAGCGCCGACCAAGCCGACGCCGCGCACTTCGCCCACCAAGGGATGATCGCGATACCCCCTCAAACCCATTTGCAGGGCCGGGGAGATGTCTTGCACATAGCCGACGATGTCGCGCTCTTCATAAATTTTGAGCGTTTCCAAAGCCACCGCGCAGGCCACCGGATGACCGCCGTAGGTGTAGCCGTGGCCGAACACGCCCAGCTTTTCGCTTTCTTTGACCATGTCGGCGAAAATCTCATCGCTGACCATCAAGGCGGAAATCGGGATGTAGGCCGACGACAGCGCCTTGGCCATGGTCATCATGTCGGGCTTGAGATCATAGGTCTGGCTACCCCACATGTTGCCGGTGCGGCCAAAGCCGCAGATCACTTCGTCGGCGATCAGCATCACGTCGTACTTTTTCAGCACCGCCTGGATTTTTTTGAAATAGGTCGCGGGGGGAACGATCACGCCGCCGGCGCCCATCACCGGTTCGGCGAACATCGCCGCGACCGTGTCGGGGTCTTCGGACAGGATCAATTGTTCCAATTCGTCGGCCAAGCGGGTGGAAAAGTCTTCCTCAGACTCGCCGTCTTTGGCGAAGCGGTAATGATGCGGGCAGCCGGTGCGCAACACGCCTGCGATGGGCAGGTCGAAATCGTTCTGACAGGCGGGCAGGCCGGTCAGGCTCGCCCCTGCGATGGTCACGCCGTGATAAGCCTTTTCACGGGCGATGACCTTTTTCTTCAGTGGCCTGCCGCGCGCGTTGTTGACGTACCACACCAGCTTCAACGCCGTGTCGACCGCTTCGGAACCGGAATTGGCGAAGAATACCTTGCCCATTTTGACCGGCGCGAGTTCAAGCAACTTTTCCGCCAGATCGACGGTCACATCGGGGACCTTGTGGGTGAACGAATGATAAAATGGCAGACGTTGCAGGGCGTTGGTCGCCGCATCGATGAGACGCTGTTCGTTCCAGCCCAACGAGGTGCACCACAATCCAGCCATGGCTTCGATATATTGTGTGCCATCTTCGCCGTAAACGTTCACGCCTTCGCCGCGGGTGATCACCAGCGGTCCGGTTTCTTGGTGGACCTTGAGGTTGGTGTAGGGATGGATCAAAGACTCGACATCGCGTTGAGCGGTGGAGTTCGGCAAAGTGGGGGACATGGTGCGGCCTTCACGGTCGTGTTGATGAGGGGCGTCAGCTTCGATCATTGCGCGCTTGAGGGCAATCTTTTTTCATCGTCGATCATTTGCTTTTGGGGCATGGACAGCGCCTTGCGGATCGGTCTTAATGAGAGCCAGAGGGTCGGTCACGCCGCAAGGAGAATTGCAATGGCGATCAAGGATATTCTTGTTCATGTCGGAACTTCAGCCCGTCAAGGCTGCGTTGACGTCGCGGCCGCGTTGGCGGCTGAGCATGGGGCCCACGTGATGGGCGTGCACGTCACCACGCCACCCGATATCCCCCCCTATATTGAGGCTCAACTGGGCGCAGAGGTCATCGATGCGCAGGTTCGTTACGCTGAAAACGTCGCTGCTGAGGCCAAGGCGGCGTTCGATCAAGGGCTCAGCGCGAACGACATTTCCACCGAATGGCGCACCTTGCGCGGCGATCTGGTCGAAGGCGTTCAAGCTTACGGACGATATGCGGATTTGGTGATTGTCGGGCAAGTGAACCCCGATGAACCTGCGCTTTCGCTCAGCGAAGATATCGCCGGACGTTTGGCGCTGTCGTTGGGACGGCCAGTGTTGGCGGTGCCTTATGCGGGGACGTTCGGCGCTGTGGGCAACCGCGTGATCGTGGCTTGGGACGGCAGTCGCGCTGCGGCGCGGGCGATGGGCGATGCATTGGCTTTGATGCAAAATGCCGACACAGTGCGCGTTCTGAGTATCGATGCCGAAGACGGTGATTGCGGTGTCCACGACGCTGTAGCGCATTTGGCGCGTCATGGCATAAAGGCGGAGGCTCACACTGTGAAAGCCCATGATATGGAACCCGGCGCGATGCTGCTGTCACATGCGGCGGATTTTGGCGCCGATTTGGTGGTGATGGGCGCGTATGGCCATGCGCGGTGGCGCGAACTGGTCCTGGGCGGCATGACCCAACATATCTTGGAACACATGACCGTGCCGGTGTTGATGTCGCACTAAGTACTAAGGTTTAGGTTCAGGCTGCGATGGTGCGCTTGGCGGGCAGGCGGATGGTGATGGTGGTGCCTGTATCCACTTCACTGTCGATGCTCAACGAGCCGCCATGCAGTGTGACCAGCGAGTTGGCCAAGAACAAACCCATGCCGCCGCCTTCGTGGTTGCGGGTGTAGATGTCGCTGACCTGTTCGAACGGTTCGAGAATGGTTTGTTGTTTGTCTGCGGGAATGCCGTAGCCGCTGTCGCTCACGATGATGGTCATGGCGCCGCCGTCTTCTTGATGTGCTGAAAAGTCGATGTTGCCGCCTTGGGGGGTGAACTTGATGGCGTTGCTCAGCACGTTGAGGATGACCTGTTTGAGACGCACCGCGTCGCCGCGGATCTTTGGCAAGTCGTCTTGAATTTTATCGTGCAAGGCCAATTTTGCGAATTTCACTTGTGGCCTCACCATGTCCAGGCAGGTATGGCACAACTCATCGATATCAACGCTTTCATCGCGAATGATCATGGTCCCCGTTTCAACGCGCGAGACGTCCAAGATATCGTTGATGACTTCGAGTAAGTGCTGGCCGGAGGTCAATATATTGGTGCTGTATTCGACGTAGTTGTCGTTGCCGATGGGGCCGAACATTTGCTCTTTGATCATTTCTGAAAAGCCGATGATGGCGTTCAGCGGCGTGCGCAGCTCGTGGCTCATGTTGGCGAGAAACTGGGTCTTTGCGTGACTGGCGAGTTCGGCTTGTTCCTTGGCCAATATCAATTCGGAAATGACGTTTTTGCGGTCTGTGATGTCTTCTTTAACGGCCACATACGAGGTGATCTCGCCGCGTTCGTTTTTGATCGGCGAGATTGAGGCGTATTCCCAAAACAGCGTGCCGTCTTTGCGCTTGTTGTGAAACTCGCCGCGCCATTCGCCGCCGCTGGAAATGGTTTTCCACAGGTGCTCGTATGCGCCTGCGTTCTTTTCACCCGAACCAATGATTTGCGGCTTCTGGCCGATGGCCTCATGGGCGGCGTATCCAGTAGCGTTCTCGAATTTCGGATTCACATAGGTGATGACGCCGCCGGTGTCGGTGATCATCACGCTGGCGGGGCTTTGTTCGACGGCGCGCGACAGCTTGCGCAGTTCTTCTTCCGAATGTTTTTGTTCGGTGATGTCGATGCGCACGCTGGCGGTGCCGCCGTCGGCCATGCGGCTGTCGCTTGCCAGTATCCATGTGTCGTGCTGCGACTTGATGACATAGGCATGGCCCAGCGCTTGGCTCATCGCGTCTTTCCCGGCCCCCTCATCGAAAATCATGTCGTTGTAGACGCCGTGCGTGAGGCAGGCTTTTTGAAATTCTTCGAAGCTCACGCCACGCCGCAGGGCATCGCCGACGCCTTTGTGAAGACTCTCAAACGTAGCGTTCCAAAACGAAAGCCGACTTTCGCCATCGAAGAAGGCAAAACCTTCGCCAATACTTTCCACGGCGTCGCGGAACTGGCGTGAGGTGCGTTCCGCCAAGTCATGGGCTTTGCGCAACCGCAGCAGCGCAAAGGCGAGGCCGGCGAACAGGGTCAGAGATAGAACCAAAAGGACAATGCGAAATTGGTTGGCCGCCTCAATACGCTGAATGGTGAATTTTGCATGGGCTTCAAAAATCTCATCCAACGTCGTGCTGGTCGGTAATTTCAAGAATTGCACCATGCTGTCGGCGATGTCGTCGTTGGCTTCCAAATTGGCTTTGGTGTGGATCAGGACCTTGTTGATGTTGGCTCTGTCTTCAACGCTTAAGCCGGCTTTGTTGAGGGCGTTAATCGCGGCGTAAACGTCTTGGTGAGAACTACCGGTCGGGGCGAGGTTGTGAAACAACACCGCGCTGAGCAATTGATGCATGGCGATCACGTTCGGGTCGTGGCGATTTTTCGTGATGCGGGCGATTTCCAGCGGTAAATAGTTCAGTGTGTTGCGCACGATGGCGGTGCGCGACTTCACGGATTCGACCAAATCGAATTTGGTCAGCATGTGCGATCTAAAGATGTTCAGTTGCTTGTCGAGCGCAGGGCTGACCAGGCCGTAGAGCCCCGTCGACGGGTCGTGCAGCTTTGCGCTCAACTTTTTCATGCGCGTGACGGTGCTGACGATGCTGTCGTAATGCATCAACTGCAAAGACACAGCCTTGAGCGTCTCTTCGCTGAGCTGCGTATCCAATTGTTTGAGGTGCAATAGGTCTTGAGCGATAGCCTGGTGGCGGTCCAGGTCCATCAGGCGGGTTTGAAAGGAAAACACCACCACCAGAACCGCTGTGGCGGCCAACAACAAAAACGGAAGGGGGCGGGAGGCGCGCGTCATTGTGGATCGAACCTCTTGTATTCACCGGCAAGGCTTTTGAGAAACGCAACAATAGCATCAAGATCCGTCTCGGGCATGTCCTCGCGTCCCAATTGGTACTTCGCCATATGACGCACTGCATCTTCAAGGGTTTTGGCGCTGCCGTCGTGAAAATACGGTGCGGTGTACGTCACCACACGCAAGCTTGGCACTTTAAAGACATGACGGTCTTCTTTACGCCCTGTGACTTGGTAACGCCCCATGTCGCTTTGCTTCATATCGCCGCGGTCGCCGAAGTAGTCGCCCATCGCGCCCATGGTTTGGTACATGTTGCCGCCGACGTTGACGCCCTGGTGACAGGCCGCGCAACCGTACGACTGGAACAATTCATAACCACGCGCGGCTTGTTCGCTGATGGCGGATGTATCGCCTTTGAGGTATTTGTCGAAGGGGGCGTTGATGGTCACCAAGGTGCGCTCGAAGGTGGCGATGGCGTCGACAATGTTGTCGCTGGTCAGGCCATCGCTATAGATGGCGTTGAATTCGGCTACGATCTGCGCGTCGCGTTTTAACTTGGCGACCACTTGGTCCCAGTTCGAGCCCATTTCAGCTGGATTGTGAACCGGGCCTGAGGCCTGTTCTTCAAGGTTTTCAGCGCGGCCATCCCAGAACTGGGTGAAGTTGTAAACGCTGTTGAACACGGTCGGCGTGTTGATGACGCCCTCAACCCCACCGATGCCGATCGGCTTTTCCAATCCGTCCGCGCCGCCATTACCCAGATTGTGACAACTGGCGCAGCTGATCGTGTCGTCGGCGGACAAACGCGGATCGTGAAACATTTCTTCGCCAAGGTGAACTTTGCGCGGATCGATATCCGACATGTCGGACGATAGGGGCGAAACAGGCCCGCCGCGCCAGTTCTCTTGCGCCGCCTGCGTCGCGTGGGCGCAAAGCGCCATCACCATCACCGCCGCCGCAGAAGCTATCGATGAACGCGCAACATGTAGAGATTTCGGTATCACGCTTGTCCCCAGAAATGTCTGTTCGTCTTGAATAGTCCTTATTACTTACTTTCAAGGCGTGGCGCCATGCCAATAAGGGGTTTTCGCTCCATATTGTACAAATAATCTTATTATATACTCAATAACAAGCCCCGCCCCACCCACATAGGGGACGGAGCGGGGCTGTTGGATTGAACCCGGTGATGGTATCGGCGCCCAGAAGGGGTGTTTGCCGCCCGGTTATTGAATGGGCGTGTGACGACCGGTGGTTTTATCGATTTGAATTTTACGCACCAGTGAGTCATCGACGGTGACGATTTCAGCGATGATGGTGTTGTCGTCTTGCTCTGTCACCGCACCGACTTTGAGGCGGTCATTGCCGCGCGATTGAAGATGCTGTTCGAAGTTGGCGCGGACAGCATCGACCGTCAAAGGCGTTGCCAAGGTTGCCGCTTGGCCGTATTGGCAATTGCCGCGGTCCATGTTGCCTTGCATCATTCCCGGGCCATTGCCTTGGCGCATCATGCCGTGGCCTTGGTGTTTACCTGCGCCGGGGCCGTTTTGGTGCATGCCATATCCGGGGCCGCCTTGGCCACCAAAGGGACCATGGGCATAGGAACTGCCAATACCCAAGGCCGTCAAACCGGCGACAGCGATCACTGTGGTGACGATGAGAGTTGAGGTTTTCATAGCGTGTCTCCAGGCTGCATTTTGAAAGAGAGGAGGGACAATCGAGCATCCCTTACAGCCCATACTGTGCGCTTTTCACGTAACTGGCAGTTGTCTGAAAAGGGGAATTTTGTAACCTCGTGTTGCTGAGATCGCACGCGTAACAATTGGTTACCAAGTTCCCGCCACGGGCGGGGAGCAAAGCGCTATATTAAACTCATGGAACGAACGCCACACATACTGATCGTCGATGACGACCGCGAAATTCGCGATTTGCTCAACCGGTTTTTGGTTAAGCATGGTCTTCGCGTGAGCACCGCCGCCGACGGTCGCGAGATGATCGCGGCGTTGCAAAGCGGAGCCATTGATTTGATCGTTTTGGACCTGATGCTGCCGGGCGAAGATGGTTTGACCCTGACGCGAAACCTGCGTGCAGGTGGCGCAGCGAAAGGCGGCGCGGTCCCGATCATTATGCTCACCGCGATGGGCGAAGAAATGGACCGCATCGTCGGCCTGGAAATGGGCGCGGACGACTACTTGGCCAAACCGTTTAATCCACGTGAGTTGCTGGCGCGCATCAAAGCGGTGCTGCGGCGGTTTGAGACCTTGCCCACGTCCCATGCCAGCGCGGAAAACGCCGAAAGCGTTTGTTGTTTCGCGGGCTGGATGCTTAATCTCAGTTCGCAGGTGTTGTGTAATCCCGCTGGCGAAAAGGTCACCATCAGCGGCGGCGAGTTCGAATTTCTGCACGCCTTCGTCACGCATCCGGGGCGTGTCCTCAACCGCGATCAACTGTTGGATTTGGCGCGTGGGCGCGATGCTCAACCATTCGATCGCGCCGTTGATGTGCAGGTCAGCAGGCTACGCAAAAAAATCGAGCCTGATCCCAAACGCCCGACGATCATCAAAACCGTGCGCGGCGGCGGCTATATGTTTACGCCATCCGTGACGACGCCCGTTACAATGCCCGATCATGAGGCGTTGCAATGAGAATGTGGCCGCAAACCATCATGGGACGGACGCTGACGGTGCTGTTGATGGGCATCGTCCTGACGGTGATGATTGCGTTCGCTTATCAGTTTATGGAACGCCGCATGCTGTTGTCGACCATCGGTGGATGGCATGGCGCGGAACGCATATCCGATATCATCACCAAGATTGAAGTTGCCCAACCCATTGACCGCGCCACCTTGGCGCGATCTTTTGAAACGCCTGGTTTTCGCGCCGCATGGACCCGTGAAACCTCGCTTGCTCCGATGGGTTTGGACTGGCAGGGCCGCCAAGTGCGCCGTGCGTTGGAAGAATTTCTCGGCGATATTGCGCAAGACGGTCTGCGCATCGAAATGACCAGTTATCGAAACGCTTCGCGGGCGGTCCCGCACACCCGCATGTTGGAGTGGCGCAAGCGTTTGGAGATGAAGGGCCACTCCAAGACCATGGATCGTATGATGCAAAGTCACGGCGCGCCCACGATGACGCCGCGGGCGTTGTTGGAACGCGACTTGGATCGTCCGGTGTTGCTGATCAGCTACCGCTTGACGGATGGCTCATGGTTGACGTTTCTCACCCCGCCGGCCCCGGTGCGACCGGTGTGGAACACGCGATTTTTCCTGCCCAGCATTTTGTCGTTTCTGATGGTGATCGCCATTTCGGTGTGGGCGGTGCGTCGATCAACCAAACCGTTGAACCGATTTGCGCTGGCGGCGGGGCGTTTGGGGCTGGATGTCAATGCGCCGCCGATGGTTGAAGACGGCCCGCGTGAGGTGCGCCGCGCCGCCACCGCGTTCAACCGTATGCAGCGGCGCTTGCAGGCTTTTGTCAAAGACCGAACGCATATGCTGGCGGCGATCAGCCACGATTTGCGCACCCCTATCACGCGATTGAGGTTGCGTGCGGAATTTATCGACGACGACGAACAGCGCCGAAAAATGCTTGGCGATTTGGAAGAAATGGAAGCCATGATCTCGGCGACCTTGAAGTTTGCGCGCGACGATGTCACCGGCGAACCGAGCAAGGCGCTGGATCTTGCCGCATTGGTCAGCGAATTGTGCGCAGACGCCCAGCAGGCGGGCGATGACGTCACCTATTCAGGGCCGCAAACATTGGCGTTTACGGGCCGCGAAGTGAGCTTGAAGCGTTTGGTGTCCAACCTGATCGGCAACGCGGTGCGCTATGGCGAACGGGCGCGGGTGGCGCTCAGTGAAGGCGTCAACGATGGTGTGAGCGACGTGCGCCTGACCGTCACGGACGACGGCCCCGGCATCCCCGAAGATATGGCGGAACGGGTGTTCGATCCGTTTGTGCGGGTCGAAGGGTCCCGTTCGCGCGAAACCGGCGGCACCGGCCTCGGCCTCACCGCGGTCAAGTCCATCGTTCAAGCCCATGGCGGGCGTGTCGATTTGATCAATCTGGATGAAGGCGGTTTAGAGGTCCGGGTGATCTTGCCACGCGGCGATTAGGGGCGGGTCCGCTTAAACGATTTTGATTTCAACGCTTTCGCCGAAGCTTTCTTTGATTAGATAGCTTGCGTGACGGACCATGTCCTGGCTTTCCTTGCATTTGATGGTGAACACGTGCTTGCCGCGCTTGAAAGCGCAGGTCACGAAGTTATGCAGGGCGTAGCGGACGAGGAAGTTTTGTTCTGTGCTCATAATGTATTCTTTCTAGATTCTCTAAGCGCCATCGGCGGGCTTTGCTCTTTTGCTCTGGCAAGGCCAGCGCAGCGATGGCGATGATTGTTAAATTCCGAGAAGCCAGATGTTCTCCACCAAGGAGCGGCATAGGCTTAGTCTTCAGACGATGACGTCTACGCGTCATCACTCGGTTAGGGTGTATATGGGTAATCTTTCCTGAAAGACAAGGTGTATACCTGCCTTTTAGGCGTTGTTCTCAAATAAAGCTGCGGCGGCGCTCGTAGGGCAGGGGCCGCAAGGGACTTGTATTTGGGGCTCAATATGGCCTGAGCCGGGCAATTCGATGTATTTATACCAGCGTGTTTATACCTGTGCGTCTTTAATTGTCAGATGAAGATGGCGTTTCGTTATCGTCATCGACATGTTCCGTTTGTTCGGATTTTTCTTGCTTGGCTTCTTTCTTCGCAGCGGCGCGCAGGGCCTTTTTTTCGGCTTGTTGGCGCTCGCGTTCTCTGCGTTCAAAGTCGTAGTTGGGCTTTCTCGCCATTGGTATTCCTTTGATGCGAAGAGAAAAGAAAGAAAGGCCCGCGAAAGCGGGCCTTTCTCAAGTCGTACAGTCAGTCGGTCGATGGATTAATCGGCGACGGACAGGTTTTCGGCGGAAGACTTGCCGTCGCGGCCAGGCTGAAGTTCGTAGTTGACCTTCTGACCTTCGTTCAAGGTGCTCAGACCAGCGCGTTCAACGGCGGAGATGTGAACAAAAGCGTCCTTGGAGCCGTCTTCCGGCTCGATGAAACCAAAACCTTTAGCGGTGTTGAAAAACTTTACGGTACCAACAGTCATAGTAGATTCCTCTAACAGGGATATAAATTACACGCACCACATCATGCGGTGTCATGCTTGGTTAACGCTCACACTGTCAGGGGATAACTAAGCTAATCGGCGTACCGGTTATTTAAGTAACACAAGTCATATGCAACACGTATGGGTGATATGTAATGGTTTTTGCCCATAAGTCAAGAACATAGAAGATCTCATCTTGTCGCTCTGACGCAGATAAACACCAATGCACGCCTTGGTAACAAAAATGCCAACCCTTACAATCGCGAATAAAAACAATAGTTTGCGTGCGCATATTGATGCGTTTTACGGATAAAAAAACGATCCTAAAGGGTCTGAATTTTTTTTAGCGTATTCGGCGGGGTGGGACGCGTTTTGGCGCTATTCGGCCCCTTTGCCGCCATGCGCCAGCGACCAGCCGACCGGATCGGCAAGAAAATCTTTCACCCCTTGGATGGCGGCGGGTGAAAAGGCTTGGCGCTCTTCGGCGACTTCCAGCACGTCTTGCCAGGTGGCGAGGTAGTGCATGGTGACGCCTTCTTTGGCCAGCGTGTCCAACGCGCCGGGGAACGCGCCGTAGAAAAACACCACGAACGCATCTGAAACCGACGCCCCGGCTTTACGCAGAGCGTTGACGAAGTTGATCTTGGAACCGCCGTCGGTGGCCAAATCTTCAACCAATAAGACATGGCTGCCTTCGGGCATGTGGCCTTCGATTTGTGCGTTGCGGCCAAAGCCCTTGGGCTTTTTGCGCACATACAGCATCGGTTTGCCGGTGAGGTGCGCGATCCATGCCGAATAGGGAATCCCAGCGGTTTCGCCGCCCGCCACCGCATCGACGGCGGCCAAGTTGGAATCGCGGCGCAAAGTTTCAACAGCCATTTCCATCATGCGCGTGCGTTCTGTGGGGAACGAGATCAGCTTGCGGCAATCGATGTAAACCGGGCTCGCCCAACCGGCCGTCAAGATATACGGCTCTTCAGGGCGGAAATTCACGGCTTCGATGTCGAGAAGGATTTTGGCCGCTTCCAGACCGGCGGGGTTGCGCTTGACGCTCACGGATACGTCTCCAGGCTTTGAGTGAAACAATTTCAGCGTTTATGGCCGGGGCGGTCGAACTTGTAAAGAGGGGCCCCATGGGAAATGCGTGATAAAGCTGGGTTAGTGAACTTTATGCGGATGGCTGACGTATACCCCGCCGTTCAGATCGTCGAAATAATCAATCACGTCGGGGTGGTCGACCGGTCCGCCTTCGAAGTCGAGTTCCAAGTTCTGTTCAGAGACGTAAGCGCGATTGGCGGTGCCGTCGACCAGGACATGGTACCAAGGCCGGGTGTCGTCGGAGCGGAACTTCGGGCGTTTCTCCTGGGCCTTCATTTGGGCGCCGATGCGAAACTGCGGATCGACGTCAACGATCACGCCGCGGTAATCGAACAGGGTGTGATGGATCACCTGACCGACGGTGTATTTGGCGTATTCGTTTTTGATCCGGTTGCCTTGAGTCTGGACGTTTTTAGCCAGATCATCGTTCGACGGATTGTGCACCACGGGAATACTCCACAGCTGGATAAGGCGGTATGCCAAGCCTTAGCTTCCCGCGATTTTTAGTGGCGGTCAACCTCAGCTTTGCAGCGCGGCCCGATCATGGCATTTTGTACGCCGCAACGTTGAACAGAGGATTCGATGCCACATCAAGATCCTGTTGCCCATGGGCAGCGCACACAAACCCTCACCGGCGGGCAATTGATCGCCTCCGCCCTCGTCCATCATGGTGTCGAGGCGGCGTTTTGCGTGCCCGGCGAGAGCTATTTGGAACTGTTGGACGCGCTATACGACGTCAAATACAAGGTCCGGGTGGTCACTTGTCGCCACGAAAACGGCGCATCTTTTATGGCCGAAGCTTACGCCAAGCTGACCGGGCGGGTCGGGGTGTGCATGGTTACGCGCGGTCCGGGGGCGTGTAATGCGTCCATCGGCGTGCACACGGCGTTTCAAGACAGTTCGCCGATGGTCTTGTTGATCGGCCATGTGCGGCGTGAAGATATCGGTCGGGAAGCCTTTCAAGAGGTTGATTTCGAACAGATGTTCGCACCGCTCGCCAAGGCCGTGCGGATGATCGAAAGCCCGGAACAGGCCGCCGCCGACGTGACCTGGGCGTTTGACGCCGCGACCTCGGGGCGCCCTGGGCCGGTGGTTTTGGTGATGCCCGAAGACGTGTTGCGCGAACGCGTCGAGGCGTGCGTTCCGGCTCCGATCCCGGCGGCTGAGGCGCACATGGACGAAGGCGCGCTGGAACGCATCCATCACCGCCTGTGCCAAGCGCAACGTCCGGTGTTGATGGTCGGCGGCAGCCGCTGGACCGATCAAGCGCGGGCCGATATTTTGCAATTTGCCGAAAACATGGATCTGCCTGTGTGCTGTTCCATGCGTCGTTTGGATATCATCGACAACACCCGCGCCAACTTTATCGGCGAAGTGGGCATCGCACCCAACCCCAACTTGCTTGCGCGCATCAAAGACGCCGACTTGTTGTTGGTGGTGGGCGCGCGGTTGGGCGAGATGACCAGCCAAGGTTATGCGCTGTTGAGCCCTGAGGACGCTGCGCACAAGCTGGTTCACGTCCACGTCGATGCGGCCGAATTGGGCAAAGTCTTTACGCCGGCCATCGGCGTTGCGTGCTCGCCCGAAGGTTTCGCCAAAGCGGCCAAGGACTTAAGCCCGGTCACTGACCATTGGGCCGGGTGGCGGGCGCAGGCCCGCGCCGATTATAATGCCTGGCGGCGTCCGGTATCTGTCTCGGGTCCGCTGGATCTGGCCACCGCCATGGTGGAACTTGACGCCTTGTTGGACGACGACGCCATTGTGTCGGTCGATGCGGGCAACTTCACCGGCTGGGCGCAACGCTATCTGACCTTTGGCGGGCGGCGAAAATTCATCGGTCCCACCAACGGCGCGATGGGCTTTGGCGTTCCCGGCGGGGTGGCGGCGAAGACCGCGTACCCGGACCGTCAAGTGGTGGTGTTCGTCGGCGACGGCGGCTTCGGCATGACCGGTCAAGAAATCAGCACCGCCGTGCAGCAAAATCAGAACCTTTTGATTTTGCTGTTCAACAACGGCATTTACGGCACCATCCGCATGCACCAAGAACGCAATCACCCTGAGCGCGTGTTCGCCACCGATCTGGTTAATCCCGATTACGCGGCGTTGACCCGTGCGGCGGGCGCGTATGGCGATACGATTGAGACCACCGCTCAGTTTATACCCGCAGTTGAAAGCGCGCTGGCGGCGGGTAAGGTCGCGGTGCTTGACGTGCGCTATGATGCCAATATCATCTCGACCAGCACCACGCTCGACGCCATTCGGCAAAAAGCGCTGGCCTCTCAACGATAAGCGGGAAGCAAACCCACATGGCCCATAAACAAGTCTGGTTGTTGATTGATGATCGCGCCGGAAACAAATCTCAAGTTCTGGGCGTCGCCCGGGCGCTGGGTTTGCCGTTTGAAATCAAAAATATCGAGTACACCGCAGCAGCGGCGTTGCCCAATTACATGCTGATGGCGTCGTTTTCGATGCTGACCCAATCATGTCGGGTCAATTTGGCGTCGCCGTGGCCCGATATCGTGATCGCGGCTGGCCGGCGCACCGCACCGGTGGCGCGGCGGATCAAAGATCTGTCCAACGGCAAAACCTTTTTGGTCCAGATCATGCACCCCGGGTCGACCGGCGAGGATGATTTTTCGCTGATCTGCGTGCCCCGCCATGACGGCATGGGTGAGGCTGAAAACCGTTTCACCATGACCGGCGCGCCGCACGGCGTGACGGCTGAAAGTCTGGCAGAAGCGCAGCAAACGTGGGCCGGAAAATTCGATCATCTGCCCAGTCCGCGCATCGCCTTGATCGTCGGCGGCGACACCAAGCGCAAAAAATTCACCTCCGATATGGCGCGTGATCTGGGGACGCGAGCGGCGCAATTGGTCCGCGATGCAGGCGGGTCGTTGTTGGTGACGACGTCGCGCCGCTCCACCCCCGAAGCCACGGCGGCTTTGATCGAGGCTTTAGAAGGCGTGCCCGCCAATGTGTTCAAGTGGGGCGATGAGGGCGATAACCCCTATATGGCGTATTTGGCTCAAGCTGATCACATCATTGTGACGGGCGACAGCGTGTCGATGTGTTCCGAAGCGTGCGCCACCGGGCGTCCGGTGTATATTTTTGCGCCCAAAAAGATGATCTCGCACAAACACGCCAAGCTGCACCAGGATCTCTACGCCCAGGGGTTCGCGCGGCCTTTCGATGGCCTTGAGACGCTGGAGCCGTGGAGCCACGCGCCGCTCAACGCCGCCAATGAGGTGGCGGACGAGCTGCGCAAAAGATTGGGATTGGATGCGTAATGCGCTTGTGGCTTGCTGTTTTTGTGGTGTTGGTTTCGGTTCAGCCGGTGTGGGCTGAGGACGTGATCGGCGATGTGTCCCCAGCTGAGCTGAAATCACAGCTGGAAGGCTGGGGCTACAAAGTCTTCGCCCACGAAGATGAGCAAGACCGCCCCCAGTTGTTGGTCAGCAGCGCCAATGACCCAGGTTCTCCCGAACGTAAGGGATTCGCCATGCGCTTGATCGGCTGCGTCCCTGAGGACGCCGTGTTCATGCAAAAGCGCTGTGACGGATTCGAGTTTCGCGCCTATGTGAAGCCGGGTTTCCCCATCAAAGATAAGGTTTATGCCGACTGGAACCGAGAATTCGGCCATACGCGGGCATTTGTTAAAGAAGGCGTGCCCCGCTTGGCATGGCGCATTTACGTCACAGGCGGCGTGACGTGGGCGAATATCCACGGGTCGGTCGATATATGGCGCAAAGAGTTGATGGCCTATATCGACCACCTCGACGCTTCTGTGATGGATTGAAGCGCACCATCAAGTTCAATGGAAAGCCGTATCGGACGTATTCGCCTTTGATATTGAAAGGCCCTATCGGCGCGCCCATACTAATAGAGAGGGTTTATAATCGAACGTAGAATAAGGGGACGTGTCATGGGCGCGACCAAACCCCCGTTGGCTGATGTTCCAAAAGGCGAAACCGCGAGAGACGGTTTGACGTTCTTGGTTGTCGTTGATGACCACGACTGCGCTGAACTGACGCGGCAGATGATCTTCAAAGGCAGCGGGCAACGCAGTGGCGTACATGTCGCTGCGTCGATTGACGAGGCGCTCAAAAAACTTGATGAGCAGGCGTTCGACGTGTGTTTTTTGGATTACGCTCTGGCGGAGCGCTACGGCTTTCATAATGAAGAACTGGCGCGTTTAAAAAGCATCTTCACGGCGATGGTGTTTCTCGCCGATAAACCCAGCAAGGCCGCGGCGTTGCGCGCGCTTAATTTCGGCGGCAAAGATTTCCTCGTCAAAACCCATATGACCAGTTTCGATATCGCCAAAAGCATCGCTTATGCGCTGTATTGGAAATATCGAGAAATCGAATTGGAAGCCCGTGCGGTGCGCGAACACGTTACCGGGCTGGGGACGGTCCCGCTGTTTGACGAGCATTTGCGCCATGCTTTGGCCGTCGCCAAACGGGGCAAGGAAAAGGTCGGCCTGCTGATGGTTGGCCTCACCGGGATGGAGCCGGTGTTTGAAGACTACGGCGATGACGTCAGTGATCAGCTGCTTAAGCAAGTGGGTGAGCGCATCGCGGAAAAAGTGCGCTCTACAGACGTGGTGGCGCGCCTCAGCGATGATTCGTTTGGCGTGGTGTTGGTCAAGGTCGCGTCGTCTTCGGTGGTTGACACCATCAGTGGAACGCTGAACGGGGTGATCGCCGACAAGCCTTATAACGTCAACGGTTACACCCTGAAAATCGGCACCAACATCGGCTCATCCACCTATCCCGACGACGCCGATAGCTTAGAAAGTCTGAAAACCTCAGCCGTGAACACGTTGGAGGCCAAGGTTTCCAAGCAGAAAGAAAAAGCCAAAGATTCGTTCGTCTACTACCGTTCTTAAATCCTAAGCCATGTACTCATACATCGGCTACACAACACTGATCTGACGTGTTTCAAGTTTCCAAACTGTTGGAGCTTGAACATGGGTGTGCGTTGCGATCTGACGGATCTCGAGGATGGTTTGTTATTGGACCTCTTTTTTCAAGTAAATCGCGAGGAGGTCTGAGCGCCAAGTTCATGTTCTACTGATGCCCAAGGATTTCTAGTAAAACCGGCGCTGACGCGGGGGAAAACGCATGGCACTCATGGTGCGGCAATGTTCCTTCAACAGGATCGGCATTTTCGTAGGGGCGCAGCGCGCTTTGAAAAGGTCGCCAGCAATTATATTGCAGTGATCGGTTTTTGCGTCAGTTCGGTGTAGAATGGTGGTGTCGGTATGGGGACAGGAGTGGCGCCAGTCGTCTCATGACATAATGAGGCGGTGAGTTCCGTCCTGGGGTAACACACGATGACAAATATCCATTCAGTTGTCTTGATCAGGCGCTTTGCGGTGGTGATTTCGCTTCTCATCACCCTCATTTCCGTCAGTATTTTTCTGGGCTTTACCTACCGCACCGATTTGATGCTGGAGCAGCAGCTCACCTCCGAGGCGCGGAACTTATATCAACAGATCATGTTGGTGCGCAAATGGGTCAAAACCCACGAAGGGGTCTACGTGCGCCTGCCAGCTGGAATGGAAAAACCTACACTGCGGGTTGAGCTCGGCCGCAAGAACTGGCTGGTCGATGAAGATGGTGCTGTTTATGTGCAACGAAATTCCAGCCACCTTACCAAGGCGTTATCCAAGCTAACTCTCACCACGGCGGGCAGCGCCTTTCGCCCGACAAGCTTCGAGCCCCTCAATCCAGAAGACGCACCCGACGCCTTCGAGCAGCACGCCCTATAGCAGTTTGAGGCAGGCGAGAAGGAGGTCATGACATTTGAAGAAAAGTCCGGAAAAACCATCTTTCGTTATATGTCTCCTCTGCGGGCGACGGAAGGCTGCTTGAACTGCCATGAGGGCCGCCGTGGCTTTACCGTGGGCGGCGTTGGCGGAGGCATCAGCATTCGGATACCGGCAGATGCGCTGGTACAACAACGCTCGGTCAATTTGTGGGCATTGCTGAGTTCTCTGGCGTTTGTCCTGGTGCTTTTTCTTGGCTCGATCATCTATCTCTATCGGCATTTGATCCGCAACGTACTGGAGCACGAGCAGAGCTTGGTTGAACAAGAAAAACTGCGGAGACAGACCCAGAAACAAAGCGCCTTGGGAAGTCTCGCCGGGGGCATGGCCCACGAGTTTAACAATCTCCTTTTGCCCATCATGAGCCTGACTGAGATGACACTCCGGGGTATGCCAGATGAAAGTCGCGAACGGCGACGCCTGGAAAAGGTCTTCGAGGCCAGCTCTCGAGCGAAGGTGTTGGTCGATCATGTCATGATGTATTCACGCCAAACCGAAACAGAGAGGAAGAACCAGGATCTCCGTTCGGTCGTCGCCAAGGCGATGGCGATGGCCCACCCAACGATGCCGGCAACCATTAAGATTACGGAAAACTTGGCCGACGACACGATGATGGTTTTTATCGATTTTGAGAAGATTGAGACTTTGATGATCAACCTTCTCTCAAATGCCGTCATATCCATAGGTGACAAGGTGGGAGAAATAGCCATCGGTCTATCAATGGTTAGCGTTGAGGCTCATGAGACCATGAACGTCAACGCACTCAAACCAGGCCGATATGGCGTCATTTCGGTTGAAGATACGGGCTGCGGCATGAACGAAGAGACGTTGTTGCGCGCTTTCGATCCCTTTTTCACGACCTCAGAGGTCGGTGAGGGAACGGGAATGGGGTTGGCGACGGTCGCGGGCATCGTCACTGAGCACGGTGGTGCTGTTGGCGTCTCCAGTTTTGTTGGAAAAGGCACGCGGGTGGACGTCTACCTGCCGCTTGTTGAAACGTCTGACTGACTTCCGCCTTGGGGCATTTTTGAGTTCGTGAGCTAGACCGCTTTAGAATGACGACCCTGGCCGGAGTCGAGATACGCGTCGAAGACGCTGGCGACCAGACGAATGAACGGGCGGCCGTCTTCACTGACGGTGATGCGGGTTCCGTCAACGGTGCAGATGCCGTCTGCGCTCAAGGGCGCCAATTTCTCGACATCCTGATCCAACGTTGCAACGTCAATGCCGTGTGCCGTACAGGCCTCGGACAGATCGACGGTCAGATCGCACATGATGCGCTCAATAATGTCGCGGCGCAGCTTGTCGTCGGCGCTCAGGCCAATGCCCTTGGCGGCGGGCAGAACCCCGGAATAGATCGCTTGGCGGTAAGCTTTCAACGGCAGTTCGTTTTGCACGTAGCCCTGCGGCAGATAACCGATCGCGGATGCGCCGAAGGCCAACATGGCGGGCGCCGTGTCGGTGGTGTAGCCCTGGAAATTGCGGTGCAGTTCGCCGGTTTCCACCGCGTTGGCCATGGGATCGTCGGGGTGGGCGAAGTGATCAAAGCCGATTTGCACGTAGCCGCGTTCCTTCAAGCGTTCGACCGCCAAGGTAAACTGTTTCCAGCGTTCCGCCGCGTCGGGCAGGGTTTCTTCTTTGATCAATTTTTGATGCGATTTCATCCATGGCACGTGGGCGTAACCAAACAGCGCGATGCGGTTGGGCTGCAGCTCGACCGTCATGTCGACCATGCGTTCGATCTCGTCGGTGTCTTGGAACGGCAGGCCGTACATCAAATCCATGTTGATGCGGGTGATGTCGTGCGCACGCAGCCATTCGATCACCTGCTTGGTGGTCTCATAGGGTTGGATGCGGTTGATGGCTTCTTGAACTTTGGGCTCATAGGACTGCACGCCGATGGAGGCGCGGTTGACGCCGGCCTTCTGCAAGTCTTCGACGTAGCTTTCTGTGGCGGTGCGCGGATCCAGTTCGACGGCGATTTCGGCGTCTTCAGCGACGTCGAAGCGTTCGCGCAGCTTGGTCATGATCGCCAGCCAGTCTTCACCCTTGAGCATAGTCGGCGAACCGCCGCCCCAGTGCAGATGCTTGGCGGTAAATCGTGAGGGCAGGGCGTCGGCGACCAGATCGATTTCGGCCAGAAGCGCGCCTAAGTATTCTTTGACCGGGTCGTAGCGTTTGACGATTTTGGTGTAACAGCCGCAAAACCAGCACATCTCGTCGCAAAACGGAATGTGGAAATACAGCGAAAGCTCGGTGTCGGGCGACAATTCGGAAAGCCACGTTTTGTACACGTCGCCATCCACGCTGTCGCTGAAATGCGGCGCGGTGGGGTAGCTGGTGTAGCGCGGAACGCGCAGGTCGTATTTGTTGATCAGGTCTTTGTTCATGCGCTTGTTCGGCTTTCCGTCACGGTGATTTGGGCGGTCATTTGTTAAGCCCTTAACCTAAGGCTCTCACAGGCCAAGTGCAAGCACAGGCCGATCACAATACTGGGACCGGCCTGTGGCGACATTATGGTGCGAAACGGTGAGTGAGTTACTGGCTCAGGTGCAAATTTTTCAGTTCGGCGCCAATGGCGCGAAAGGCCAGACTCAGGGTCGCGCTGTCGGGAGATTCGTAATAATTGTCGGTGCTGGTGGCGCAGTTTTCCATCATGGTCGCAGTGGAGCTGCTGATCGACGTACCAAAGGCAATGGTGTAGACGATGATGCCATTGTTTTTCATACCGGTGCAGACTTCTTGGAGCCGGTCGTTCAATTCATATTTGGCGGTCGTGCTGTTGGTCGTGCCTAAATTGCCCTCACCCAGAAGGCCGTAGGCTGAATAGTACGAATCGATCATCGTGTTGTCGCCGTCGGTGAGGATGATCGCGGCTTTGTTCCAATCTGGATCGCTATAGGATGCACCTTCGGTGAACGGCGCCTCTGGGGAAATCACCCGCCAGCCCCACACCGCGCCAACATTGATGTGGGTGCTGCCCAGGGTCTGCATTGCGTTGATTTCCGTTTCCAACAGGTCCCGATCGTTGGTCAGTGGGGTGATTGGACGCGGACAGTATAAGTTGGGGCTTTTTTTCCACCAACCGGACAGAACGTCGTAGTAGGTCGGGCCAGATTGAATCCAGTTGTTAGCGCTCCTATCGGGCGAAAGAAATGGTTCCCATAGGCCATCCGTCGCGGTGTCGGAATCCAGTACGTCGGCGGGGTAGGCGCGAGCCTTAACGCAGCCAGCCCACGAGGTTACACCCCACTCGAGGGCGGTGGGATCGGTCACGTAGGCGACGTTAGCGGTGCCGATGTTGACGGTGTTGTCGAACGGCACCAGGGCGACCTTGAGCAGATCGGGGGCCGTTTCGTCACCAAACAAGATGTCGATCAGGTCCAGGGCCGCGATCTTCATGTTGGTCATTTTGCTGCTGGAACTCATGGACCCGGTATTGTCCAGCACCATCACCAGTTCAAGTCCGTTTGTTTCCACTGTGATTTCCGCACTGGAAGACACCGTGATGTTGTTGATGCCAATCACACTCATGAACACGGTATCCACGGTGGTTTGGCCTGTGACGGTGATGATGCCGCCGTTATCGACAAAGGTCAGGTCATGGGGTGTGCCGACCTCAGACGCCGCATAGTTGGCGGTGAAATAACTGTTGAATTGGGTTTCCAAATAGGTGGGGTCGGAGGTCGCGGTGCGCATTGAACCAACCGCGAGTCCGGCGGCGTCCAACGCATGGCTGAGGCGCGATTTGACCAAATAGGCGCGTGATAAGTCTATCGCCAGCCCACCTGCGACCATCAATGGAATGATGGCCAAGGCCACCATGACCGCCACTGCGCCGCGCTCCGTACGCTTGAAGCGGCGGGTGATGCGAGGTACGTGATGAAGAAGTGATGTCAATTTCTTCATGGGGGGCTCCTGCGGTTCAATTTTTAATGATGTAGTCAACCTTGCGGGGGCGCATGTAAGACACTTCCTCAAGGCTCATTGTGCCCGGAATGATCAACTCGATCATAGGCGTATAGGTGTAGACGCCACTGACAATGATGATGCTGGCGCCGGCCTCGCCATGTCCAACGGCAAGGGTGGTCGGGTTGACCACGGAACCGCCATTCCAACCGCTGGACCAATCGAGCGTCGCAGCGCCGGTGGTGTCATCGAAACGCACGCTGGCGATGCCGATGGTCAACGGGGTGGTGCTGTACGGCGACATGGTCAATTGGGCGGCGGTGAAGATCTCGTTCAGGTCGGCATCCGTCACGTCGACTTTTGTTCCGATCAGGTCGGCCGCCGATTGCATTGAATTGAGCAGCTTGCGCTCCACCGTCAAGACGTTGGAAAACTCGATCACGCCCATCAGCAGCAACAGCAAGAAAGGCAGAACAAGAGCAAACTCTGTCGCCGCGATTCCGCGGTCGTGGCGGGTGAACGCTTTCAGCGCGGTGCGGAAGCTTAAGCGAGGGGAATGTACGCGGAGCATATCGGGCCTCCTCACTCGTAGGGTTCATTTTGAAAGACGACGGTGGACGACAATAGCCGCTTGCCCGATGCGCTATTGCTGAAAAAAGTGCTGATCAACGGGGTGACGAAATCCCAGTAATACATGACCCTGACGACGACGATAGATTCTGCGCCGCCTGCGCTGTATCCATACGTCACAGGTTCGCCGGTGACCGGATCAATGGTCGTCTCCAAATCTACGCTGGCGAACGTCGTGACGGTGCGTACATCATGAAATATGCTGCCGCAGCTAATGATCGAGCTGAGGGAGCTGCACAACGATGTTGAAAAATCGCTTGCCGGGTCGGCCGTGGATTGGTTTTGCCCGGTGCGAATGCGCCGCGCGGCATCAATGGCGGCGCCGTCGATGCTTGCCGCAGCGAAAAACATGATTGATACTTCCAAGATCGCCATAAAAATAAGGACGAGCAACGGACCGATCAATGCAAACTCGACGGCCGTAGCGCCATCTGTATTGCTTGGAAAACGTTTTAGTGTGCGCTGAAAATCAATCATATCTCTATCTTTCGTGAAGTACGCACAGGTGTATCAGACAAGGCCATTATCTAATTTCATGCGGTTTGGGGCAGTGATTCCCGTCACGAGGAAATATATATTTATGCCTTTTGTGGACGCTGTTCCTGATGGTTCTTCATCATGTGGATGTGGGATGTTCCCCATGCTGTTTGCTGAAAAAATTAATGGACGAAACGTATTTTAGAATAAATGAGGCTCACTTTATAGATGCTTAGGTTATAGATGCTTAGGGCGAACATTGGTTAAGGTCTGATGCAAGAGATCGCGTAAGTCGATCATGGCTGTTTTCTCACAGTGATCTCTAAATTGTTGTCCTAGCCTATCATTGTTTAAGTTTGTTCATGCCCATGCAGTGATGCTCGTCACGCGAAGCGGGACAGACAGCTTCTATGATCGGGTGAGCGTTTCGCTTCGTATGCATGTGTGCTGTATAAGAAAGCCTATTGCTGTAAAGTTAACGAAGATTGGTTTGTCAGTGTTTGGATGGGGCTTATTTTGTCGATGCTTAAGCTGAATGAACGCGGTGGCGTCGGGCACGTGTTGCGCGCCGCAATTGTCGGTGGCTTGCTGGTGACGGCAGTTGGCTGCGCGAGCGTCGATGGCGGATCAGCGGGTGCGCAATCGGATCAGGCCCAGATGGATAACCTGCAAAAGACGCTGTACGGCGCCGGTCGCGAAGCAGAAACGTCAAACAATTACGAAATGGCCGCAGGCATATATGGGCGATTGTTTGAACAACGCCCCGACGATCCCGCTGTCTTGAGCGCATTTGTCCGCAACATGCGCTACAGCGGGCGTTCGCGCGAAATCATTGATTATGTGCAAACCAACACTCCGCACATGTTGGCCAATGCGCAGGTTAAATTTGAGTATGCAAAAGCCTTGCTGGCGGCCGGGCGTAAAGCTGAGGCTTTGACGGCGCTGAGCCAAGTCGAGGCGCTGACGCCGGGCGACTGGCGCGTTTTGTCCGCCCAAGGCATCACATACGATGCGTTGGGTCGTTACGATGAGGCCATCGCGATGTATACGGCAGCGTTGAAATTGTCTCCCGACAACATTGTGGTGATGAACAATATGGCGATGTCTCAAGCCATATCCGGTCACCTGACCACTGCGATCGCGACGCTGGAACGCGCCGCCGGAATTAACCGCACCAACGCCCATGTTCGTCAGAACCTAGCGTTGCTCTACGCCATTAACGGCGATGTGGAACGCGCTCGAGCTTTGGCGGCGATGGATTTGGACGTGAGCGATGTGGAAACGAACCTGTCGTTCTATCGCCGTTTTGAAGGACAGTCTCAATGAGTGACAACGCGCCGCCTAAGCCTGAGCTAAAAAGCGATGCTGAAAACCTAGCGGAATTGGCTTCGCGTCGTCAGGCCGTGCGTTTGACCACCGTTTATGGCGGTCGCATCAGTCAGTTCGGCAAAGCCTACGCCTGTACCGTATCGGATATTTCGGTGGGTGGGGCGAAAGTCAAAATGAAGGATCCGCGCGACTTTGGCGTTCTGGTCAAGGATCAAACCGTGCAGTTGGTTTTCGAACGTCTGACCGATTACAAGGCCTTGAACGGAGAGCTTGCCTGGATGAGGCCCAACGAATTCGTGGTCGGGCTGACGTTTACCGACCCTGAGTTGCGCCGCCGCATGGTGTTGAAACGACTGATGCCCAATCGCTGGCGCATCGCCAACGAACATGCGGCGCGCGACGATACCGAAGGCGGGCCGTCCGAAGATGTTGAATGAACTGTAAGAGAACGTCAAACTCGTTGAAACGGCGGGATTTTCTTGCCAAGATGGTGAATGATATCCGCGTCGGACAAAGCTTAGGTTGATGAGCGAAGAACAAGACCAGACTGTTGACCCGCAAGACCGCAAATTGGATGGCGTCGAACTTCTTGTCGAAGCGCCGCCTGCTGTCGTGCGCGATCTTGAACAGCGCTGCAAATGGGTGCGATATCGCCCCAATCAGATCATCGTTGATCGCGATGACGAATCCACGGATGTGTTTTTCATCGCCAAGGGCAGTGTGAAGGTCTTGGACTTTCTCGCCAACGATCAAGAAATCGCTCTGGCTGAGCTTGGCGGGGGCAGCAGTTTCGGCGAGATGTCTGCGATTGATGCTTCACGGCGTTCGGCGCGCGTCAGCGCGATTGAAGATTCGATCCTCGCCGCGTTGCCCAGTAAGGATTTTCGCCGTCTGTTGGTCGATTGTCCCGGTATCGCGATGATGCTGCTCAAGCGTTTCGCTGGACTGATCCGCACCTTGAACAACCGCGTGACGTCGCTGAGCACCTTGAGTCCGCACCAACGGGTATATTACGAGCTTTTGCGTATGTCAGAACCCAACACGCAAGGGGACGGCACGTGGATGATCCATTTTTTGCCCAAGCATGAAGAAATCGCGAGTTGGAGCGGCACATCGCGCGAAGATGTCGCCATGGCGATCGGCCATTTGGCGCGCGAAGGCATCGTTGGGCGCAAGCATAAGTCTTTGGTCATCAAGGATCACAGCCGCTTGCAAATGCTGCTCAATTTATAAAAATTGCCGTGCCACCCAGTCTTAAGGCGCCTCCAAGAATGAAAAACCGTTTCATCCGCACCTTAACCTCGTGGTCACCTTCGGCGCTTATCGCGGCTTTGCGCGCGCGCCCTACGATTTTGTTTATCATCGCGGCGCTTTTGATCCCCAACACAGTGTATTTGGTGGCGATCGCGTCAGGCATCGGCACCCCGCAACGCTTTACGCCGATCGTGGCCTATTTGGTGGTTGCGTTATTGGCGCGCCACGTCTCGCCGGTCGCGGTTGCTGTCTCGTACTTCGTTGTTTTGACTTATGATTTGACCAGCACCACCTCGCGCATGTTCGGCTTGTCGTTTTTGGAAATGTTTACGGTGCTTCAGTTTGCGACTGAGGTGAAGGTGCTCGCCTCGATGCTGTATGCGGTGATCGCTTTGGGCATCTTTGTGAGCACGGTGGTTGCGTTGACGTTGCTGATTCGTGAGCAGGCCTCAATTCGCCAAGCCCGGCTGCTTGGGCCTTTGGCCGTGGCGGCTGTCTTGTCCGTTGTGGAGTTGAGCGTCAACAGTTTGCCGCATTATCATTTCGGCGCTGCGTTTGCTGCGGGCCAACCGTTCAGCTCGGCGCTGAAAGCCTCCGGCTTTGAAACGAAGCTCAATCAGGGCCAAGCTCAGCGCACGGTGATGGTGGTGATGGTCGAAGGCTTGGGCGTGTTTGAAAATCCAGCACACCAAAGCGTGATTGATAGCCCGTTCACTCAGCCCGAAATTATGTCGCGCTATGACGTCAGCCGTGGTGAAACCGCCTATTTTGGCTCTACAACGGCAGCGGAAATGCGAGAACTGTGCGCCACCCGCAGCCCTTATCAAACTGTCATGGAGGGGCCGCAACCGGCGTGTTTGCCTGCGATTATGGCGGCGCAAGGGTACCGAACGCTGTCGGTGCACGGTTTCTCCGCAGGCATGTTTGATCGTTCGCAGTGGTATCCAAACATTGGATTCGCGCAAAGTTTGTTCGCCCGTGATTTTGCGAGGCGGGGCCTTGCGCAGTGCGGGGCGGTGTTCACCGGTGCGTGCGACACCGCCATCGCCGACCAATTGGGGGCGATCATTCAGAAATCTCAAGACCCCTTGTTTTTGTATTGGTTGACGTTGAATACGCACATTCCCATCACCCCTGGCGAACACAGCGGTCGTGTATCGTGCCCAAATGGCGGCGTTTATGGTGATGCGGAAGTGTGTGACATGGCGGGTATGTGGTTCGATGTTTTTGACGCCGTCGCGCAATTGGCCATGACAGGCGCCAAAACCGGTATGGATATCTTGATTGTCGGCGATCACGCCCCACCATTGTGGTCGCGCAAGCAGCGTGCTTTGTTCAAGCCCGGTGTGGTGCCGTGGGTGCTTTTGACGGCGAAGGACGCAAACCGTCAATAATATTATATGCAGCTGTGTGACGCCCGTCATACGTAGGGGGGCGAGATAAGCCTAATCTGAATCTTGCCAATTCAAGCGATAGAGGTGAGACGAACAAAACAATCCAATCCGCATTCTCCCCAAAAACCTTCCTAAGATAGCGGTTTTGTCGGGAAATGTTACGCGCATACGAATGTGTGGGGGCCGAGCCTTCTCTAGCTTAATATTAACGGCTTGGTTTAAAAGGGTAATTGGATACGGAAGCTTGACTTCCTGGTTTTGTTGGGCCAATCTTAGGTCACTTGGATTGGAGTGTCCGGTCTTTTTTTTTGGCCTTGAGCAAGACGTAGGAGTTGTGACAATGGCTAAGTTTTCTAAGCTTATGACCCGTTTTACGCGTGATGAAAATGGCGCGACCGCCATCGAATATGGCTTGATCGCCGCACTGATCGCAGTGGTCATTATCGGTGCGCTGACTGTCTTGGGCTCGTCCCTTGATACGAAGTTCACTGCAATCAGCGATGGCTTGACCCCGGCGGAGTAATTACGCCCGCAGGACTTAAGTTGAGAACCGCCTTCAGCCTATCGGTTGAGGGCGGTTTTTTTCTTTTTGATCGGCACATGCAGCGTGCAGCTTATCGACCAAATGATTGTTCATCCTATTGACTGTATGTAATTTTTTTAACGCCGTGGGGGTGTTCACATGACGGTGTTACATTCGGCTTTGATGTTGGTTTACATCGCGTTGGTGCTTTACGGCGCATGGACCGACGCGCGTACGTTGCGTATTCCCAACGGGGTGTCGTTGGCCTTGCTGGCGGCATTTTTTCCCACCGCGATTGTCGCTGGTCTGCCCTTGGAAAGCATGGCGTGGCACTTGGCGTGCGGCGTTGCGGTGCTGATGGCGGGAATCGTCTTGTTCGCTTTTGGTCTTTTTGGCGGCGGCGACGCTAAGCTGTTGGCGGCGTGCGCTTTGTGGGTGGGCTGGCCTGAGGTGACGTGGTTGATCTGTGCGGTGATTTTGGTCGGTGGCGTATTGTCCATCTTGGTGATTTTGCTGCGTAAAGGGCTGGGAATGTGGCCCGATTGGGTGGTGAATGCCGCCAAGGGGCTGTTTGAGCCCGGCAAAGCGGTGCCTTACGGCATCGCCATCGCCATGGGGGCGGTGCTGATGGTGCCGCGTATGGACGTTTTGCCGCCCCAGTGGCCCGATTTATTCGCGCTCATCGTGGGGTAGAAATGATTAACCCCCTCAGCAGCGGCGATTGGCTAACGAAAGAGCGCCTGCGCGTTTACAGCTGGATTTTTATTGCGTTCTGGGCGGCAGGTTTCGTCGCCTTGATTGCTACGGCCACGGGCTATGTGGATGTTTTGGGTCGGCCCTTGGGTACCGATTTCGTCAACACTTGGTCGTCTGGGCTGCAGGCGTTGGCGGGCGAGCATTTGGCCGTATATGACTTCGCCGCCCAGCGCGAGGCCCAACACGCAGCGTTCGCCACGCCACAAATTTCGACCTTTGATTGGCATTATCCGTGGCTTTATCCGCCGACGTACTTGCTCATCGCGACCGCCCTTGCGGTTCTGCCTTATGGCTGGGCGTTGTTTGCGTGGTTGGCATTGACGCTGCCGATGTATCTGCTCGCCATCCGGGCCATTGTGGACCATAAGCTGGCGCAGCTATTGGCGCTGGCGTTTCCCGCCGTGGCGCTCAACATCGGGCACGGACAAAATGCCTTTTTCAGTGCGGGGCTGATGGGCGCGGGGCTGATTTGGTTGGATCGTAGGCCTGTTTTATCCGGCATTGCGTTCGGCCTGTTGTCTTATAAGCCGCAGTTCGGTCTGCTGATTCCATTGGTTTTGATCGCGACAGCGCGCTGGAAAGTGTTTGTATCCGCAGCCGTGACGGTGATCTTGATGATCGCAATTTCAGTGTTGGCGTTCGGCGTCGATATGTGGCCGGCGTTCATCGACCACACCAGCTTTACCCGTGGCGTGGTGCTGGAAAGCGGTGCGATGGCGTGGGAGAAAAAGCAAAGCCTGTTCGCCGCCCTGCGCGCGGTGGGGGGCGGCGTGTCACTGTCATATGCGCTGCAAGCGGCGCTGGGCGTCTGTGTTGCGGCTGCAACCGTGTGGCTGTGGCGGTTGCGCGTTGATTATGCGCTCAAAGCCGCGGGACTGGTGGTTGGCGCTTTGCTGGTCACGCCGTACATGGTGGATTACGATTTCGTCATCCTCGGCTTGGCGTTGGCGTGGCTGGCGAGCTTAGGGCTGCAGCAAGGCTTTTTGACGTGGGAAAAAAGCGCTTTGGCGTTCGCGTGGATGGCGCCCTTTGTGGCGCGTTTGTTCGCGCAGCTGACGCACGTGCCGCTGGGCCTGATCGCGATGTGTGTGGTGTTTGCTGTGATCGTGCGCCGCGCGCGTTATGACAGCCAAAAGGCGGCCGCATAAACCGGCCTTACATGCCGGAAATCTTAATCGCCGCCGGACCGATCACCACCATGAACAGCGGTGGTAAGAAGAACAAAATCATCGGCACCGTGAGCTTGGCGGGCAGAGACGCGCCCTTTTTTTCGGCCGCAGACATGCGTTCTTCGCGTCGTTCTTGGGACAGAACCTTGAGCGCTTGGCCGACCGGTGTGCCGTACTTTTCAGACTGCACCAAGGTGGTGGCCAAGGATTTGATCGCGGGCACGCCGGTGCGGTCGGCAAAGTTTGCGTAGGCCTTGTGCCGGTTGCCCAGATACGCGAGCTCGGCCGAGGTGAGGCCGAATTCTTGGGCCAAAGCCGGGGATTTGTCGCCGATTTCATTGGTCACGCGGTCAAACGCGGCTTCCACCGATAAACCGCCTTCGACGCAAATGACCATCAGGTCGAGCGCATCGGCAAAGCCTTTGTTCAGATCAACTTGGCGCTTTGTCGCGGTGTTGGTAACGAAAATCTTGGGCAGATAAAAACCCACCGCCGCCGCCGCCGCCATCATCAATGCTTTAACGGGCAGGGGATAGGGAAAGTCTTTCCACGCCGAAATCACAACCAAGGCCACGCCGAACGCGCCGATGGCGATGGCGAAACGCATGAAGGTAAAGATGATCAGGGCGTTTTGGCTACGATAACCCGCCTGGGCCAATTTTTCCTTGAGTTCTTTAGATGACAGGGCTTCATCGAGTTTGAGGGCGTGGAGGATTTTTTTCATCAACTCCGCGCGCCCTTGTCCTTTGCGCTGGCGGATGGATGAGCCTTTGGACATGAGGCCGTCCATTTGCTGATGGGACAGTTCTTGGCGTCTGTTCGCGACCATCTTGACGCGCTTGGACGAGCCGTTGGTGAACAAGAACGGCAAGGCCAAAGCCACCACGGAGATGATCGCCGCCAAAGACGCCATCCACACAATCAGGGTTGGAACAGGGATGCCAAACATGCCTAAACCTCAAAGTTGATCATTTGAGCCATCACGAACACGCCGACGCCCATCATACCAAGGCCGATGAACACCAAGTGAATGCCGTCTGTAAACAACGTCATAACGTAAGGCGGGTTGACCAAAGACAGCATGCCGAGCACGAAAAACGGCAGGCTGGCGATGATGCTGGCGGATGCTTTGGCTTCCGAGCTCAGCGCTTTGATTTTGTCTTTGATGCGTTTGCGGCTGCGCAGAACTTCAGACAAATTTTCTAAGGTGTCGGCCAAGTTGCCGCCAGTCTGTTTTTGGATTTGCAAGACGATGGCGAAGAACTTGAATTCCGCGGTGGGAATGCGCTTGAGCGCGCGCGCTAAAATGTCTTCCAGCGACATGCCAAGGCGTTGGCCTTCGACCACCATGGTGAATTCTTCACCAACCGGACCTTCGAATTCACGCGCAATTACGTTGAGGCATTCACCGACGGGCAGGCCCGAGCGAATGCCGCGGGTGATGACGTCGATGGCTTCGGCGAAATGCTTGGTGAATTCGTTTTGACGCCGTCCAGCCATGCGTCCAAGGACGAATTTTGGCAATCCAGCGCCTGCGATGATCCCCGCCGCCGGAATGGCCAAGGGCGGGGCGCCGGTTGCGATCGCCAGAAACACGCCGGCTATGGCCAGGCCAATGCAAACCAGGATCAGAACTTTGACTTCGATTTGCAATCCGGCCTGAAGCAACATGGTGGCGAATTTGTCGCCAATGCCTTCTTTTTGCTTTTCCTCGCCAACACCCTTCAATTTGTCCTGAATGCGCTTTTGGCGGCGGCTTTCGGCCTTGGCCGACACGCTGCCGGTGTTGGCGATGGTGCCAATGGCTTCCATGCGTTTTTTGAGCCGCATCTTGGGCTTCATGGCGATGGACACCATGGCGCCGACCAGCAACATCAAAAAGATGCCGATGGCGGCGACGATCACCAGCAGAACGGGAAGATCGATGGTGTTCATGACCGCTCCCTTCCTTAGGCCGAGGTGAATTGCATGGCTTCGGCGAGTTTCGCTTCCAGCCCATAATAGCGCGCTTTTTCCCAAAACGATGGGCGCATGCCGGTGAACTTGTGACGCCCGACCAGCTTGCCGTTGGCGTCTTCGCCTTCGATTTCGTAAATGCAGATGTCTTGCAAGGTGACCACGTCGCCTTCCATGCCGACCACTTCGGTGAGGTGGGTGATTTTGCGCGAACCATCACGCAAGCGCGCCGCCTGAACGATGATGTGGACCGCGCCCGATATTTGTTCGCGCATGGCTTTGGAGGGCAGGTTGTAGCCGCCCATCATGATCATGTTTTCAATACGGCTGAGGGCTTCGCGCGGGTTGTTGGCGTGAACCGTGCCCATCGAACCATCGTGGCCGGTGTTCATGGCTTGCAGCAAATCGAAGGCCTCAGGTCCACGAACCTCGCCGACGATGATGCGTTCAGGTCGCATACGCAGGCAGTTCTTGACCAGATCGCGCATAGAAATTTCGCCTTTGCCCTCCAAGTTGGGCGGGCGGGTTTCCAGGCGCACCACGTGCGGCTGTTGCAGTTGCAGTTCAGCTGAATCTTCACACGTGATGATCCGCTCAGCGCTATCAATGTGGCCGGTCATACAGTTGAGCAGGGTGGTTTTGCCCGAACCCGTACCACCGGAAATCAGCGTGTTCAGGCGGATTGCCGAGATGACCTCAAGCACCGTTTTCAATTCCGGCGTGATCGAGCCGAACTGAAGCAAGTTTTCCAGCGTCAGCTTGTCTTTCTTAAATTTACGAATGGTCAGCGCGGTGCCGTCGATGGCCAGCGGCGGGGCGATGACGTTGACGCGTGAACCGTCGGCCAAACGCGCGTCGCAAATCGGGCTGGCTTCATCGACGCGCCGTCCCACGGCGGACACGATGCGCTGACAGATGTTCATCAACTGCGCTTGGTCGCGGAACTTAACGTCCGTCATCTCCATCTTGCCGTTGACTTCGATGTAGGTGACGTCGGGGCCGTTGACCATCAAATCGGCGATGTCGTCGCGCATCAGCAACGGTTCCAGCGGGCCGAGGCCGAGGATGTCGTTGCAGATGTCTTGAATGACGGTTTGTTGTTCTTGGATGGATAGCACCAATCCCCGCATGGAGATGATTTCGCTGACCATGTCGTTGATTTCTTCGCGCACCTGATCGGCGGTCAGTGAGCTCAACTCGCCCAGATCGACGGCTTCCATTAAGTCGTTGAAAACGTTGACCTTGACTTCGTCGAGCTTCTCCTTGGCCTCGGCGCTGAGCGGCGCTGCGGACTTTGCGGCGGGCTCCGGCTGGGGCGCTGGTTTTGGGGCGGGGGCGGATGCCGGCGCAGTCGCCGGTGCAGCGGGTTTGGCAGCTTTTTCAGGTTTTGCCTGGGGTGTGGCCGGTGTGGTCGGTGCGGCCTTAGCTGCACCGCCGCCAAATGGCTTCGGTGGTGTCGATCCGGGATCTGCTGTTCCGCGTCGTCCAAACATATCGGTCGTGTGTTTCCGTTCCGTCATGAGCCTCTGCGTGAGGCGTTGGTCTTATTGTACGCTTATTGGGCTCATTTCTTGAAGAGAGAACCCAATAAACCGCCACTGCTTTGTTTTGTCAGTTGGCTGAGGTTTTCTTTGCCGCTGACCATTTTCGCCAAGGTTTCGACCTCAAGCGTCGCTTTTGATTTTGGCGCCACCTTGCGCAACATCTCACCATTGTTCATGGCGCTGGTGAAAGCGTCGGGGTCGAACGGGATGCTTAACGCCGGCTTGGTGTCGAGCACGTCTTTGAATTCCTTTTCGCTCAACTCGCCTTTTTTCAGCTCGCCAACCTTGTTGAGGACCAGCCGAGTGGGGGCTTCCATACCGCGATTGGGCGCTAGAAATTCAAACACGTTTTTACCGTCGCGCAGATTGTAAAGATCGGGCGCGCCAACGATCACGGTGTCGTCCGCATCGACCACGGTGTCTTGAACCCAAGCATTCCACATGTGCGGAACGTCGAGGATCACATAGCTGGCCATTTGTTTGACGATGTTGAGCACCGCCTCCAACGCGTTGGGGGTGATATCGATGCCGCTGTTGAGGTTGCCCGGCGCGCACAGCAACGACACGTTTTTGCCACCCGATTCCAGGTAGCGCATCAGCATCGTTTCATCCAGAGACCCGGCCTGCGAAATGGCGTCGGCGACGGTTTGCGACGGTTGCAGGTTGTAGCTCAGCGCGGCTGTGCCGAAAGGAATGTCCAAATCGACGATGATCACGTCTTCGTCGTACAGTCGCGCCAGTTCCGACGCTACATTGTGCGCCAGGACCGAACTGCCGACCCCGCCGCGCAAACCGGCAAAGGCGATGGTGCGGCTTTTGGCGTTGAGCGTTTTATCGGCGAAGGCGTCGACGATGGCGGTTTTCAGCTCTTCGGCCGTTACCGTTTCCAAGAAATATTGGCTGATGCCTTGATCGATCAGGGTTTTGAAAAGGTTGATGTCGTTTTCAGCGCCGATGATGATGACCTTGGTGCCGGGCTGGCAGACTTCGGCCAAGGCGTTCAGTTCATTGAACAGCGCATCATCCATGGCTTTGGTTTCGACCACCAGCAATTCCGGCGTGGAGCGCTGGGACAAAAAGTCGAGCGCCGCAGCCATGCCGCCGTCTTGGATGGCGACGGTCGAGCGCAAAAACAAGCGGTCCTCGTTTAAGGCGTTGACCGCGTCGCGCACGGCATCCGTCAACACGAATGCGCCGATGTTGATCCTGAGAATCAAGAGGACCTCCCTAACTCAAAAACTATGCGGGCGTGGTTGCCGTTGAAGATACTCATCGCTATTGGCCCGTCACGGCAGCGCCGCTGCCATCCAAAAGCCGAGCTTTTGGCGCACCGGACTGGTGGGTGAAGATATCGGCGTCCGTGCGGCTGGCGCTGCCGCCGTTCGATGGCTTGGCCTGAATTAAGTCACCGGGATCGGCGACCATTTTGCTCATGTTGCGTTGCATGGAGCAGCCGTAATTGCTGTGCGGTTTGTTGTCCCACACGAACGAAGGCGAGCTGCTCCAATCGCCACATTCCGGCGACACCACGGCGTTGGCGGTGAAGCTCAGCAGGGCGTTGGGCGCCTTGACCGAGGCTGTGGGGGCGATGAAGATTTCGTTGTCGCGCAAACCTAGGTTTAGCAAAATGTCGCGCGCCAGTGTCGGTTGGGCGCTTTCCACCGTCACGGCGCTGCGGCCACGCTGCACATAGTCGCGCAAAAAGCGTTTGAAGCGGCTGGCGTCGCCGGGGGCGAGGCCCGTACCCGTTTGCGGCAGGGCGATGGAAATCGACACCTGCTGAGTGGTGACTTGAATTTTGTGATTATGCCGGAAATCGTGACCTTCGGGTTTGGGCTGCCCGGAGCACGCCGTAACGGCGAGGGCGACAAAACCGGCGAGAGCGAAACGACTAAGGTTGGATACGAAAAAGATGCTCATGACCACTTACTCCATGATGTAGCCGTAAGGGCCAGCCAGCGGGGTGGCGTAGGGCGGAAGCTCAGTCTTGGTATACTGCTTGTGCAGATGGCCGAGCAGGTAGAGATCCAAATCGCTCGACGCGACGAAACCGTCCGATGGCAACGCCAGACGCGCTTCGTGGCCGACCGGTTCGGCTAAATAAGCCGTGACGGTGACCACCAACTCGGTTTCGTTGTTTTGGAACTGCTCGCTTCGAAACAGGGAGCCGAGAATCGGAATGTCTTTAAGACCCGGAACGCCATTGATGGTGTTGGTGGTGTCGTTCTGGATCAGGCCGGAAATCATCAGCGAGCCGCCGGACGGCAGATCGATAATCGTTTCGGTGCGCTTCACTGTCAGCCCAGGAAAGCCATTGACCGCGACGGTGGTGTCGATGTTCGAGATCTCGGTGGCGAGGTGTAGGCTGATCTGACCATTGCTCATCGTGGTTGGGGTGAAGTTGAGGCGCACCCCATAAGGCTGCTGTTCGTACGTCACGGTGCCATTGTTGTCGATGGCGGTGGGCATGGGGAACGAACCGCCAGCCAGGAACGACGCCGTTTCGCCAGAAATTGCGGTCAGCGTCGGTTCCGCCAAGGTTTTGGCTAAACCTGATTCTTCCATGGCGCGGTAGGTGATGGTGCCCAGTGGGTTGCTGGCGGGTAAAAGCGTGCCTGTGGCGAACGTCGTCGCTGCGGACACGGCCGTTGCGGCATAGGATGTCGCGATGGCGGGTGACCCGGCTGAGCCGCCGCCGGAAAAGTTGATGCCCAGTTTTTTGATTGCGGTGCGCTTCATTTCCGAAACGCGCACTTGCATGATCACCTGGCGGCTGCCGAGGATTTCGAGATTGTTGATGATGTCCAGATTATCGGGCACGAAGCGCCGCGCGATGTTGACCGCTTGCGCCGAGGTGCCGGCATCGCGTACGAAGCCCTTGATGAATACGCCGTTGCGCTGCGACGAAATTTGGATTTTTTCGTCGCCCATCACTTCCTTGATCGCAGCCTGGATGCCGGTCACATCGACATCGACCTGGATGTCGCCTTGGAACAGGATAGCGCCGTCGACGTCTTCAAAAATAACCGAGGTCGAGCCCACCGCGCGGGCCAAGATGTAGACGTGGGTGCGGGCGCCGTCTTGGGGCAAGATGATATCGGCGACGTCGGGGTTGGCGACCACCACGTTACGCACTTCGCCGGGCAGACGCACGGACACCACTTTGTTCAGCGGTACGCGCACCAATTCAGCGTCTTCGCTCATCAACCATTCGGCTTTGGTGCGTTGGGCGATGGGCGCTTCCATGACCGCGACGACCGGGGCGGGGGCGCTGATGGTTGCATCGCGTCCGGGCACTTGTTGTGCGCCGACGGAGGATGCAAGGACGCTCAGCACGCTGGTGGCGATCAAAATTTTGGAAATGTGAGCTGTCATTGAATAATGCCCCCTGCATCGCTGGGTATGGCCATGGGGACGGGGGGTGTGCCCGCACCGCGGTAAATGGTGATCTCGCGTTGTGGCGCAGTTGCTTTTGGCGCGGGGGCGGAAACAGGGGCCGGTTGCGGACGCGGCGCAGCTTTGGGTTTTGGCGCCGGCGCAACATCGGGGTATCCGTCAACGCCATCGACCATCTCATCGTTGCGCCCCCCCAATGGTGAGCCCGCGCCTTGGCCTATGCGCGGATCGGAGCCGGACATAAAGTCTTTAAAGCTGCTCAGCAACGGGCTGACTTCGACGTCGGTGGTGAAGCTGGTTTTGGTTGAGATTTCGCCGGTTTCGGCGGATCGCAACACCAAGTACAGCGTGCCCATCACTTTGGCGGTGTTGAGTTTTTCCGCTTGCTTCGGCGTGACTTCCAGCAACACCGTCTTGCCGAGCGCCGCACCGCCTTGAAATTCGCTGACGTTTTGGTCGATCGCCAGGACCCGCAGGTCTTTCATGATGGTTTCGCTGGTGTATTCCAAGGCGACGAAGTCGTCACTGGTCGAGCCCGTGCGTTCCATCGCGCGGCGCAACAAATTATGGGTCAGCATGATATCGACGTGATCGTCGGGCAGGATGAAGCCGCCGGACGCACTGTCCGCACTGGCTTTGACCGCGATGGCGCGCATCCCCGGGTGCAATGAGCCACGCATGAAACCCGCATTGTCGGCTTTGTAGAGCTTCACCATGGTGATCGGATCGCCCTTGGAAATCGCGCGTCGGGTGACGTGCTTGTCCTTGGTGATGGCGGTCATTGGATTGCTGTCGCGGGTTTTCACCAGATAGGTCTCTTGCACGGCTTCTTCGGGCCACGGAAGCCATTCGGTGTTGCTGTCGTTGATCACGGTGCCTGTGGGCAGGTCAGCCTTGGAGACCAGGACCTGAGTGGTCGGGGCCTTCGGGGCCTTCGACGCAATCTCAGCCTCTTGTGAGGACAGATAGGTATTGAGAAGATAAGCCGTGCCGCCAGCTAAAATAATCGCAGCGAACACGAGGCCGATGATGACAACTCTCATAACGAAACCTGGCCCTTGCCTCTAAGTGTATCGACATGAAATATGACGCGCGATTGCGCGCAAATTTGCGGACGTAAGGCCTGATGCCCCGTACATGGATTTACCTGTGAAGCGTACAAATAGACCCCCTCATAATCAGTCCGACCGCTTATATCAGCCAAGGAGCTGTTTTTGTGAGCATAAACGCCGAAAGTTCTTTTTCTTTCAGAGTATAACACCGTGTTTCCCCACACAACTGCAACTTCCTGGTCGGACCATTTTCAAGACAACGTTTGAACAGCGCTCTATGATCCCTTAGGTAACGTAAATTTGCTGTTAAAATCATATCATATACCCATAGGACCGGAGCGAATAACTGTGACAACCTACAAAGGTATGCGCACCGCGGAAGTGATCAGCGTCACTGTTGACGATGTACCGCTGCAATCTCGTTTGGATCTGCGCGCGTTGTCGGCCCACGGATACGAGTGGGGCTATGTCGGCAGTGGCCCGTATCAGCTGGCGCTGGATATCTTGGCGCATGAGGTCGGCGACCGTCGCGCGTTAGGCAATTATCGCTCGTTTTGCGAAAACACCATTGCGCGCTTAAAGGCCGATACATGGGTTCTGAAAGGCGATCAGATCGAAATGTCGCTGCAAGGCGTCGTGGAAGTGAATATGACCCTTGAAGAGTTGCTCAATAAGGTGCGTGGGGTTTAGGTGTTAGTATTTAATCCATTTAAAAACAATGCAATATAGATATAAATTTATCTAATAAATTAACTTAAATTCTGTGATGTTGGTCACTGTGAAAGACCCCCGATCACTCTACTGTAGACCTTAATCGGAAAACAACCGCCGCCCCTGGGGGCGGTACGATTTGAGGAAAGGTCGTGTGTCATGAGCACTTTAATAATCGTGTGGACAACGTGGGCGCATCTGTTTTCGCCACTGCCATATGGCGACCCTTACATTGCGGCTTTCGGTGCGGTGGCGGTTTCGATCATGATCGGTAAAACCGTTAGGTCGGCGTTGAGGCGCGTGTGAGCCTTGCCCTTTTCAGACAAGCGACGCGCAATTCTCGACGAGGCGCCTTATGGCTGCGTCGGGGTGAAGCGCTTCATTCTGAAATCCATCTCCAGACCGCCCGCCAAAGTCACTTTCGAGAGCCACTGAGGCGCGTGATCGGTGACGACTTTACGCACCATGGTGTCGCCTTCGACCTTCAAAATATGTTTTTCCTCGCCCGAATCGACGCACAAAATCACAAAATCTACATTTCACCAGTCCATGATTTCGCGGGCTTTGGCGCCCATAAACAGGGGCTCAACGCTGAAAAATCAGCATGGATGGGCCCTATCGCTTCGTTTCAACCACCGCATTTATGACGTACAAAAAGGGGCTCCTAGATATGAAAAAAGACTATTTGGAACTGACCCGTTTGATCGAACGCCTGCATCGACGTTTTCTGGACGTGCTGCGCGCCGAACTTGGGCGCATGGGCGTCAAGGAGCTGAACGCGGTTCAGGCGCTGTTGCTGTCCAACATCGGCAACGAAGAAATCGCCATCCGCGACCTGATTGAGCGGGGCTATTATCAAGGCTCCAACGTGTCCTACAACATCAAGAAGCTCACCGATATGGGCTATTTGGAACAAGAACGCTCGCAACACGATCGGCGTTCGGTCACCGTGCGTTTGACCGCCAAAGCCTTGGAGGTGGTTGAACGTGTGCACAAGCTGGAAGACGCAAACGCCGAAGCCGTTACGAAATCGGGGCTGGGGGCCGAAGACATGACCCAAGCTGGCGAATGCCTGCGAAAGATAGAACGCACCTGGGCCGATTACATTCGATATGGCGATGGTTGAGGCTTTAGCGCGAAATTCATCAATAAAATATATAACATACAGCTTGATTGAAGAAGCCTGCCGCACAACCTGTTCTGTTGGGCGGTAAATACAATAGCTTTTGGACAAACAGTGAAAATCCCTGATATCATCACAAGATATGGTTTGTGATCGGTGACCCTGTCCAAGGGTCCTGTGGAGGTCGGGTATGAGTGAAGGTGGGCTCAACAAGGTTTTGTATGTTGAAGACGACGTCGACATACAGGTTGTCGCGCAAATGGCCTTGGAAACGGTCGGGGGGTTGACCCTTTGCGTGTGCAGTTCGGGGCAAGAAGCCATTGAAAAAGCCTCTGATTTCGGTCCGGACATGATCTTGTTGGATGTCATGATGCCAGAAATGGATGGCCCAACGACGTTGATCAATTTGCGCGCCATCGAAAAACTTCAGCAAACGCCCGCAGTGTTTATGACCGCAAAAGTCATGCCGTCGGATGTGGAGCGATACAAAGAGCTCGGCGCAGTCGATGTGATCGCCAAACCATTTGATCCCATGACGCTCGCCACGCGTATTCAAAGCATTTGGAGCGAAAGCCATGGGGGATGAGGTCGCCAAGACGCCCGTCAGTATGGAAGAAAAGCTCGCCCAGCTGCGGGCGCAGTACGCCCTGAAAATTGAACAGCGCGTTGATGCGCTGCAGGCGCTGGTGCAGAACTTAGATGGCGCTGAAGACGGCGAGCGATCAAATATTCTCACACAACTGCGCGATGAGACCCATAAGCTTGCGGGATCAGGCGCCACTTTTGGCTTTCCCGACGTAACGCTGTCCGCGCGCGAAATGGAACAAGCCTGCGTTCAGGCCCTGGTTAATAACGCAGGGGCAAACGACGTGAGTGGCGCTTCTGAAATAGCCTCGATCTTAGCCGGTTTATGCGAAAAACTACGCCGAGCAACTGAAGAACAAGAGAAGGAACAGGTTGAGGCGATCGCGGTGCACCAACGTCCCGAGATACCTGACCTTCACGATAGTTTTCGTCAAAAAGTTTTGTTCATCATGGAATACGATGGCCCCACGGCGATGCAAGTTCTGCTGGAGATGGATCATTTTGGCTTTGATGCGCGCATCGTCGATCACCCCTCAAAATTGATGGATGATTTGCAGACCAACGGCGACGTCAATGTGATCGTGACCGGTCTGACGTTCGATGGCGATGATAATATCGCGCTGAATGTGTTGAACGACCTGCGCAAAGACAATCTTTACAACGAGATACCTGTCATTGTTCACACATCACTTGAATCCATGAAGACCAGGTTAGGGGCCGTGCGCGTCGGTGTGAAAGCCTATTTGATCAAGCCTGTTGATATGGCTGATCTGGTCGATGTCTTGGACCATGTCACCATGCGCCATGAAGACGAGCCGTTTCGCGTTTTGGTCGTCGATGACGACGAAAGTCTGGCAAGTCATACCGAATTGGTGTTGCAGGGGTCGGGTATGGAAACCCGCATGACGACAGACCCCATGGATATCTTTGAGGTTTTAGACGACTTTTCGCCCGAACTGATTTTGCTGGACCTTTATATGCCGGGTTGTGAAGGGCAGGATATTGCCGCCGTTATTCGCCAACGCGAAGAATATGCGGGCATTCCCATCGTGTTTTTGTCTGGCGAAGCGGATAAAAACAAACAATTGTCGGCAATGGAGATGGGCGGTGACGATTTTCTGACCAAGCCGATCCAGGCCTCGCATCTGATTTCGTCGGTGCGCATTCGCGCCGGACGGTTTCGCGAACTGCGCTCGTTCATGGTGCGCGACAGCATGACGGGGTTGTTTAATCACACCACCACCAAGCAGTTGCTTGATAACGAAATCGCCCGTGTCCAGCGCAGCGGCGCGGATCTGGCGCTGGTGTCGCTCGACATTGACCATTTCAAGAATGTCAACGACACCTATGGCCATGGCGTCGGCGATCGGGTCATCAAGTCCTTAGCGCGTTTGTTGCGCCAACGTTTGCGCAGCGCTGACGTGGTCGGGCGCATGGGCGGCGAGGAATTTGCGGCCATTTTGCCGGAAAGCGGACTCGAACAGGCGGTGCACGTATGCGACCAAATTCGCCAGGCCTTCTCGGAAATCGTTTTTCACACCGACGGCGCGAAATTCAACGTGACCATCAGCTGCGGCGTTGCGGCCTTTAAGGACCATAACACGGCGACGATGTTGTCCGACGCCGCCGATAAAGCGCTGTACGCCGCTAAACACGGCGGGCGAAATCAGGTGGTGAAGGCTGATTAATTCAGCCGACTAGTTCAGCAGGGGAATGAGCGCGCGCGCTTCGCCTAAGTTGGCGGCGGGGGCGACGGTAAAGCTGTCGTCACCGGCCGCCAGCGCCGCATCGCGTTCACCGTCTTTGGTTCCGTGACCGGTCAGCACGTGTATGGCGCCGACCAAACCGGCATTTTTACCCGCCAACACGTCGAGCGAACGGTCGCCAACGATCCAAGACTTCGCCAGATCGACGCCCAACCGTTCGTGGGCCAGCAACAGCATACCGGGGTTGGGCTTGCGTGCAGGGTGGTCTTCGTGCACGTACACACCTTTGGCTTTGGCGTGGAACGGGCAGGCGAATACGCCGTCTACGTGGGCCCCGTCTTGGGCCAAATCGCCCAAAATGCGCGCTTGCACGGCGACAAATTCATCCCAGCCAAAATAGCCGTAACCCACGCCGGCTTGGTTGGTGACCAAGATGACGGGGATGTTGCGCGCATTGGCGGCTTTGATGGTTTGAGCGGCGTTCGGCGTCAAACTGACGTCTTCGACCTTGTGCAGGTAGTGCGCTTCTTCGACCACCACGCCGTCGCGGTCCAAAAACAGCGCCGGGCGGCGATCGGTCGCGCTTCGCTCCGTCAAGGCTTGGGTCCATACGCCATCGGTGAAATTTGCGCCGGGAGGGAAGGCTTCGGGTTCGGGATAGATGCTCATGCGGTGTCTTCGTCATCTGTGATGATATCGTGGGCGGTGATCAGCGATCCGGTTGCGAAGCGCTCCGGCTCAATGGCCAAGCGGGTGATCGCTTCCGATAAGACCTTTGCGTTGATGTTGCGTTCGGTGCAAAGGCCTATGATGCGCACCCCTTGGGCTAAGTTTTGGCTTAAGCCTTCGACTATGGTTTTCAGCACCGCGCCAGAAACACTGGCGCAGATGTCGTCGGCAAGGGTTTGGCCCGGTGCGTCGATGATCAAAACGATCAAGCCGCGGCCTTCGTCGTTCATGTGACCGATCATCTCACGGATCATGTTGAGCGGCGCGAACACCGCCGCTTCCCAGCTTTTGCGCCACGCCTCGTCTTCGATGTCTTCCAGCGCGCCGCGCGGCAGGTTGCCGGTGCAGTTGATGTAAATTTCGGCGTCCGCGCACGCCATGGCGATGGCTTCGGCATCGACGGAAAGGGCGAGATTGCCCGTGTGGGCTTCGGCTTGGACGCCGTAATCGCTGCGCATGTCGCTGGCGGCTTGTTCGATGGGCATGAATTTCTGACCCACCATATGCAATGCGCAGCCGGTCTGCGCCAAGGCGCGCGCGGCCATCAAACCGATACCCCCGGCGGCGCCCGTGATTAGGGCCGTCTTATCTGACAAAGGACCTTGCATGGCTTAGCTTTCTGTTGGGTTGGGGTAGCGTTTGGGCGTCAGCTTGGTCGGGGCTGGCGAGGCGCTGTCGTCCAGGTTGGGATAGTCCAAGGTGAAATGCAGTCCACGGCTTTCCTTGCGCGCTTGCGCGGCCCCGATGATCAATTCGGCGCAGACCGCCAGATTGCGCAGTTCCAGCAAATCGCTGGTGACGTGGGTATTGCCGTAATATTCGACGATTTCAGCTTGCAACATTTCGATGCGGGTGCGTGCGCGGGCCAGACGTTTATCGGTGCGCACGATGCCGACGTAATCCCACATAAAGCGGCGGAGTTCTTCCCAGTTGTGCGAAATCACCACCTGTTCGTCAGACCCGGTGACGTTGCTTTCGTCCCACGGCGGCGTTTGCGGGGGGAGAGTTTCCGCTTCGACCTTGGCGCGGTTCAGGCGCGCGCGAATGTCTGCGGCGGCGGCGGTGGAATAGACCAAGCATTCCAAAAGCGAGTTGCTGGCCATGCGGTTGGCGCCGTGCAATCCGGTGTAGGTCACTTCACCGACTGCATACAGGCCCTTCACATCGGTGCGGCCTTGCTTGTTGACCATCACGCCGCCGCAGGTGTAGTGCGCGGCGGGCACCACCGGTAGGGGCTCCATGCTCATGTCAAAGCCAAAGCGTTTGGTGTTGGCGTAGATCATCGGGAAATGGGTTTTGATGAAGTCCTTGCCCTTGTGGCTGATGTCCAAATACATACAGTCCGCGCCCAGGCGCTTCATCTCAAAATCGATGGCGCGCGCCACGATGTCGCGCGGCGCCAATTCACCCCGCGGGTCGAAATCGTCCATAAAGCGGGTGCCGTCGGGGCGACGCAGCAAGCCGCCTTCGCCGCGTACCGCTTCGGACACCAAAAACGACTTGGCTTGGGGGTGAAACAGGCAGGTGGGGTGGAACTGGGTGAACTCCATGTTCGCCACCCGGCACCCTGCGCGCCACGCCATGGCGATGCCGTCTCCGGTGCAGATGTCGGGGTTGGAGGTATACAAATACACCTTGCTGACCCCGCCGGTCGCCAGCACCACGAACGGCGCGGAAAAGGCCCGCACTTCGCCGGTTTTGGCGTTCAGCGCATGCAGCCCGGTGACGCGCTTGGAACGGCCTTGCTCATCGCGGTCGCACCACAGATCGACGGCGTTGTGGTGTTCGAATACGGTGACGTTTTCAGCCTCGCGCACGCGCTCTTCCAGGGTCGTCTCAATCGCTTGCCCGGTGGCGTCGGCGGCGTGGACCACGCGGCGGTGGCTGTGGCCGCCTTCGCGGGTCAGATGGTATTCTGCATTGCCGGACGCGTCGGTCTGAGTTGTGAACTCAACCCCGTATCCCGCCAGCTTTTCGATGGAGGCGCGACCGTGTTCGACGATGAACCGCACCACGTCCTCGTCGCACAGCCCCGCGCCGGCGTCCAAGGTATCGGTGATGTGCGATTGCACGCTGTCGTGCTCATCCAGCACCGCAGCGATGCCGCCCTGGGCGTAATAGGTGTTGCTTTCGTGCAGCTCGGACTTGGTGATCACCGCAACCCGCGCAAAAGCCGCCAGCTCCAAAGCCAAATTCAGCCCCGAAGCCCCACTGCCGACGATCAGCACATCGAATTGGTTTTCACTACTCACGCAAGGTCGCCCCGATAATGGAATTGGACTAGGTTATAGGGTGTTACGCCTCGAAACGCTAGTCCGTCGCCCAGTCCAAGCCGATATCCACCGCCGGGGCGGATTGGGTGATGCGGCCGATGGAGATGCTGTCGACGCCGGTCTCAGCGATGGCGCGCACGGTTTGCAGGGTGACGCCGCCCGACGCTTCGGTGCGCGCTTGATCGCCGATGAGGGCGACGCATTCACGCAATTGCTCGTTGCTCATGTTGTCGAGCAAGATCGCGTCCACGCCGATGGCCAGGGCTTCGCGCACTTGATCCAGCGTGTCGCATTCCACCTCGATAGGGCTGAGCCCTGCGTCTTTGGCGCCTTGGATGGCGGCGGTGATCGATCCGGCGACGGCGATGTGGTTGTCTTTGATCAGCACCGCGTCGTCCAGGCGCATGCGGTGGTTGGTGGCCCCGCCCATGCGCGCGGCGTATTTCGCCAGTTCGCGGTAGCCGGGCAGGGTTTTACGGGTGTCCAAAATGGTCGCCCCCGTGCCCTCAACCGCATCGACGTAGGTTTTCGCCAAGGTGGCGATGCCGCTGAGATGCTGCAACAGGTTCAGCGCGGTGCGTTCCGCCGTCAAAAGGGCGCGACCGGGGCCGGACACGCGCGCCAGCACATCGCCCGCTTTGACGCTGTCGCCGTCTTTGACGCCGCTTTGCCATTGGATGGCGGGATCGACGGTTTTAAACACCAGACCGGCTAGGCCCAAACCGGCGATCACCATATCGTGGCGCGCCGCCATGACGCCTTGGAAATGCATGTCGGCGGGGATGGTCGCGGCGGACGTGATATCGCCGCCTTGGCCGAGGTCTTCGGCCAAGGCGTCGTGGATGAGACGCTCGACAACAGCGGCGTTGACGCCTTCAGGAATGCCCGGCGTCATGATCAGGCCGCGCTTTGCGACGGTGAGGCGGCGGGGGCGAGCTCAAGCATGCGTTCCAACGGCTTTAACGCGCGCAGACGCAGGTCCTCAGACATGGTGATGGCCGGGGCCTCATTGACCATCGAGAGATAGAGCTTTTCCATGGTGTTCAGTCCCATGTACGGGCAGCTCGAACAGTTGCAGCCGCCGTCGGCGCCCGGTGCGGCGTAAAAGGTTTTGTCGGGCGAGTCTTTTTCCATCTGATGGATGATGTGCTGTTCGGTGGCGACGATGAACTCCGTGGCCGGATTGTCATGCACAAAGCTGAGGATTTGGCTGGTCGAGCCAACATGATCCGAGACCTCGATGATGCTTTCGGGGCATTCGGGATGGGCGGCGACCAGCGCGCCCGGATGCTGGCTTTTCAAACGGGTGATTTCGCGTGCGGAAAACTGTTCGTGCACGATGCAGGTGCCCGGCCATAACACCATATCTCGTCCGGTTTTGCGTTGCAGGTACGCGCCCAGATGACGGTCCGGGGCGAACAAGATCGGCTGGTCCTTGGGCAGGTTGTTGATGATGTGCTCGGAGCTGGACGAGGTGACGATGACGTCCGAAAGCGCTTTGACCTCAGCCGAACAATTGATGTAGGTGAGCGAGATGTGATCGGGGTGGGCATCGCGCCAGACCTTGAAGGCATCGGCTTGGCAGCTGTCTTCCAATGAACACCCGGCGTCGGCGTCGGGAATCACCACGGTTTTTTGCGGGCTCAAGATCTTGGCGACCTCGGCCATGAAGCGCACGCCGGAAAAAACGATCATGTCGGCGTCGGTCGCCGCGGCCTTGCGTGACAAGTCCAGGCTGTCGCCAACGAAGTCCGCCAAATCCTGAATTTCGCCTTCTTGGTAATAATGCGCCAAGATCACGGCGTTTTTTTCGCGGCGCAAACGATTGATCTCAGCTTCTAAGTCGAGGTGTGGGTCAATGTCGTTCAACGTTTTCGCCGAGGCTTCGGGCAGGATGATGGTATCGGTCATGGTTTAGTCCGGGGTTAGGGAGGCAAAGCCCGCCAACAGTGTTTGGGGAATCTTAAGGTCGCCATCTTAACGGCCAAGATGTGGTTGGGAAAGGGGGCCTGCGCAAGCCTTTGATCGGTTTTTTACAACAGCAAACGAGAACCTATAAAAAATAGGTTCTCGTCTCTCTTGCGTAGCGCCCCGACTTGCCCGGAGGGGATGACCTCAGTCGTGGGGTGTGAAGCTGAATATAGCGCCGCTGGCATTTAGGCCGCTGAGCGACGGATAATGGTGACCAACCCATAGCGCGCACAGCATCAGCTTGCGCATGTCTCCGCTATGGGCGCTGTCGAGCATCATTTTTCCCACCAAATCGAGAGGCTGGGGGCGCATGTTCGGCGCGTTGGCGGGGGTGAGGCGCTCGGTGAGCATGATCAGGCAGTTATCCATCGCTTCCAAGCCCTGCAACTCAAATTCCAGTTGAGCTTTGCGGGTCAGCACCAAAGGCACGTTGGCGTCATCCAGCGATAGGGTGAAGATGCGGCCCGTTGTTTCTTGGCGTGCTGATATATCGTGTGCGGGGGGCATAAACCGGCTCCTTTGAGGATGCTCATTTTGTACGATACATATCGCGCAGATCGAAGCCGCCCTCAAGGATGCAAAAGGTTGCTCTCCCAGTGTTTAAGTATACCCCCCCCTACGAAGGTATGATTTTTGCCGGTATTAGACGCCAAACGCCTGAAGACCTGTTTGCGCTCGGCCCAAAATCAACGCGTGGATGTCGTGGGTGCCTTCGTAGGTGTTCACGGCTTCCAAATTCATCACGTGGCGAATGACGTGAAATTCATCCGCGACGCCGTTACCGCCGTGCATATCGCGCGCGACCCGGGCGATGTCCAAGGCTTTGCCGCATGAATTGCGCTTGAGCATGGAGATCGCTTCCGGCGCGCCACGGCCTTCGTCCAACAACTGGCCCAGGCGCAAGCACGCTTGCAGGCCCAAGGTGATTTCGGTCTGCATGTCGGCGAGTTTCTTTTGCACCAACTGGGTCGCGGCCAAAGGGCGCCCGAACTGGTGGCGTTCCATGGTGTAGTCGCGCGCCGCCATCCAGCAAAATTCAGCCGCGCCCAACGCGCCCCACGAGATGCCGAAACGCGCCTTGTTGAGGCAGCCAAACGGGCCTTTGAGGCCTTTGACGTCGGCGAACAAGTTCTCTTCGGGCACGAACACGCCGTCCATGACAATTTCGCCGGTGATCGAGGCGCGCAGCGAGAATTTGCCTTCGATTTTCGGCGTACTTAAACCTTTTGCGCCGCGCTCGACGATAAAACCGCGAATGTCGCCATCAAGCTTCGCCCACACGATGCAGATGTCGGCGATGGGCGAATTGGTGATCCACATTTTAGATCCCGTCAGCACATAGCCGCCATCGACTTTTTCAGCACGGGTGCGCATCGACGACGGGTCGGACCCGGCATCCGGTTCGGTCAGGCCGAAACAGCCGATCAGTTCGCCGCTGGCCAGTTTGGGCAGGTATTTTTGTTTTTGCGCTTCGTTGGCGTAGGCGTAAATCGGGTGCATGACCAACGACGACTGCACGCTCATGGCGGACCGATAGCCGCTGTCGACACGCTCAATCTCGCGCGCCACCAAGCCGTACGCGACGTGCGAGACGCCCGCGCAGCCGTACTCTTCAGGCAAAGTCGGACCCAGTAGACCCAGCTCACCCATTTCCGTCATGATTTCGCGGTGAAAGATTTCGTTGCGATTGGCTTCGACGATGCGCGGCGTCAATTTGTCTTGGGCGTAGTCGCGCGCGGTGTCGCGCACCAGACGTTCTTCTTCGCTCAACTGATCGTCAAGCAACAATGGGTCTTCCCACTGAAAGTGAGGCTTGGGGGAGGGGGAGGTCATTGGCTGCTCCGATATGATATATTTGACAGAACCAATGACATTTACCAGCTTACAGCCACATTGTCATGCGGGTGTTGAATTTATTAGCCGCGCGTAGCCCCGTGCGCTTCTTCCTGTATGGTCGTGGCGAGCTTTGACGTTTTTAAGGTGTTGGTGGCGATGGTGGTGAGCAGCACGTAGGCTTTTCCGTTGGCGTCAACCTTGCGCTTTAAGATGGCGATCAGTTCGATGCCGTCGCCGCCCCACCACCGATATGTGCAGCGCGGCGTGTCACCCAGTTGATTGCGATTGCAAGACGCTTCAATGGGACGTCCATAGGTGCGGGCATAGTTGTTCATCAGGTCTTGTTCGCTGAGGTCGGTATAAGCTTCGTCCAAGCGCAAACGATAAATGCGTTCGGGCTTGATTGCGAACGGCCGGCCGTTGACCAGGGTGACTTCTTTGCTTTCGTCCAACCACGCGACCATCAGGCCGCGGTTGGTGGGCAGAGTGAGTATGGCCTCGCCCTCGCGGCCCTGGGTCGTTTTCGCGGTGGGATGCAGATTGCGCATCATGTTCGACGTCATGCCTAAGCGCACGCCGCTCATATTGAAGTGTTTGTTGACGAAACGATCGGTCAGCGCGTTATCTGACGCCGTGATCGCCCCCGGTTTCAGTGCAAATTGAAACGGTGAACCGACAACATGCCAATAGCCGCCGACCAGCATCAGCGCGAAGAGGCTGAACGCCACCAATATGATTGGCGGCTTGCGCTCTGTGGTCTGTTTGACGCGCTTGCTTTTCATAGCGAACCTCGGGTGTTTGATCGTTCGGGGGCGATTCCTTTGAATGCCTATTGGTTCCCATTATAACTCGTTAATATATTGTTATCGAAAGGTTATTTTGCTTTGAAGGTGTGAGCAATCTAACGAAAAATTGAATAAAATTTTATCGATTTGCGTGCGGCTGTTGAACGCGCAAAAAAAGAGCTCCGCAAAAGCGAAGCTCGTGAAATGTTGGGTTGATTGCGCCCGAATGTATTTGGGTCAGCTGGGGCTTTCCACCGAAGTCGTCAATTGTTCGCGCATGATGCGGCCTTCCAGGCGGGTGTCGGTGGTGATCAAGGTGACGTCCAACCGCAAAGCTGCGTCACTCATGTCTTGGCGGCTGACCAAATCCAAGCGGACTTCGCCGGGCATCCACCAGCTGAAGCGGCAATCGCGCAGGCCGTCGGTGATGCGTTTAGAGCATGTCGATACGGACGGCGCGCCATAGCGTTTGGCGATGGTGCCGATGTAGTCGTCTTCGCTCATGTCAGTGATGGTGCGATTTTGGCGCACTTTGTAGGCGGTGTGATAAGGGCCGTCTTCGCCGTACCACACGATGTAGTGGGCGTCTTCTTCAGTGAACGACATCAAAATTGCGCCGTTGGACGCCATGGTTTTTTGTGCGCCGGGCTGGTTGGTGCGCAAAATATCCATGGTGGTGCCCAGTTTGACCTTGCCCAATTGATAGCTCGGCGACGGGTCGCCGCCGATCATGGAGAAAAATGAGCCCAGCTTAAATTCCATGCCCGGCGTGACCTTGATCATCACGTAAGTGCCCAAGACCAAAAACGTAAACGCGCACATGGCGAACAAGATGGCCACATCGTTGTCGCGGCGGCGGCGTGATTTTTGTTTCGTTTTCTTTTGCTTGTACAACACCTCATCGCCGAAATCGTAATCGGGGATGGCGTAATTTCTGTTGTTGGTGTGGGTGTTGGCCATATCCGGGTTCCTACTGAGCGAAGCGATTGATTGGGTCGAATCGTTCTCGACGTTTTTTTTAAGATATGCAAAAGACGCCGATGAGGATGTGTCGGATGTCACAGGGGACGGGCAGGAACTAGGCCGCGCACTGAATTTCCAAGGAAAATTTTCTCGGCTGTGAGCAAATCTTCGGGCGTCAGCACAGCCTCAACGGCGCGGCCGCTGTCGATCAGGTCTTGGCGCAAGGTGCCCGCCAAAAGCCCGCATGCAACCGGGGGGGTTCGCAACTGCCCGTTGCGTTCGACAAACAGGTTGGTGATTGAGCCTTCGGTAAGCTGGTCGTCGCCGTTAAGGAACAGCACTTCATCGCAGCCCGTTGCGGCCTGTTGACGGGTGCGTTCATCATCATAAAACGCGCGGTTGGTGGTTTTGTGATAGACGAAGGGATTGTCCGGATCGATGCGCAGGTCGGATACCACGAAACGCAAGCCTTGCGCGTTCGCCAAGGGGCTGAGGGGCGCGGTTTCAACCGTGATCCGTCCATCTGCAGCACTGCACAAGCGCACCCTTTGATCGCGATCTTGTTGTGATACGGCGTTTTGCAAAGCATCGACAACATCTGTGTCATCAAGCGGATAGCCAAAATACGCCGCGCTCGACGTCAATCGGGCCATGTGGCGATCCAGCAACGCAAAGCCGTCGTCCGGTCGCCACAACAGCGTTTCCAAAAGTGAAAACGGTTCATGTTGATCGGTGAGAAAGCGGGCTTTGAGGTGGCATTCTCGCCATTCTTGTTCGGGGTCTGAATCGTAAACGATGCCGCTGCCGATGCCCATTTCGCCTTGGCCGTTGTTGAGTTTCAAAGTGCGGATGGCGACGTTGAAGCGCAGGTTGGACGGTGAAGCGTAACCCACCGCGCCGGTGTAAACGCCGCGCGGTTGCGTTTCCAGGCTACGGATGATTTCCATCGCTTTGACTTTGGGCGCGCCGGTGACCGAACCGCACGGGAACAGCGCATCGATAACGCCGGAAAAACGCGTGCCGGGGCGCAGCTTGGCTTCAACCCCCGACGTCATCTGGTGCAGGGTCGGATAGGTCTCAATACTGAACAAGTCGGTGACGTTGACCGAACCGACCAACGCGATGCGGCTCAAATCATTGCGCAACAGATCGACGATCATCAGGTTTTCGGCTTTGGATTTTTCATCGTGACATAGCCAATGTTTGCGCGCTTCGTCGTCTGCGGGATTGGCGGCGCGGGCGGCGGTGCCTTTCATGGGCCGGGTGCTGGCGATACCCGATCGCGTTTCGACGAACAGTTCCGGCGACAGCGACAGAATGTGGCTTTCGCCGGTTGCGATCAAAGCGCCGTACTGGGCGCGTTGCTTTTGGCGCAGGTGAGCGTAAAGCGACAACGGGCTGCCGGAAAAATCAAACCGCTGCTTAAAGGTGTGATTGATTTGGTAGACATCGCCGGCGCGAATGTGGTCGCGGATTTGTTCAACCTGATCGATGTAGGCGTCGCGGGTCAAGGCGGGTTGCATGGGGCCGACGCTGTACGGTTCTTGCGCCCAGGCGTCGAACGTATCGCTGGCGATGATTTCAGGCGCATCGAATACGCCCATCCAAATCAAAGGCCCATCCAACGGCAGTGGTAGCAGTGGGGCGAGTTTGGGTTCCAGCAGGTAGCCCAACTCATACGCCAGATAGCCCGCGACGTGGTGGCCGTCGGCCAGCGCTTGATCGATTTCGGCCAGTACGCCGGGCGCATCCTCCGCACGGTCGCAGGTCAATATGTTCAGCGGGTTGGCGAACAGTTTTGCGCCGCCCGCCCATTCGCCGCCCGCTGATGCGGTGGACAAAGGGGCGGTGGACAATCGGGCGTCGTCGATCAGGACGTAAGGCGGCGTTCGCATACCCCCAGTTAACCCGAGTCAAACCGATTGTCCACCGCGCCAAACGTTTAAGCCCAACCTAAAATCGTTGCGGCCAGGAACGCTTGCACGACGAAGCCGATGGCGAACGCAACGGTTCTGATCAGGGGGATACCCAAAACATAGATAGCGTAATGCGCCAGCCGGGTGAAAAAGTAGATCATGCAGGCGGTCGCCGTCCCATAGGTCGACGCGTGCGTCGCCTCTAACGCCAGAACCAGAGGCGCAAACAAGACCAGATTTTCCACGGCGTTTTTATGCGCCTTATCGGCGCGCACGGCCCAGAGGTTTCGGGCTTGGGGATCGGGGTCGGGATTGAGCAGCGCAGGCCACAGGTTTTGTTCTCGGATGCGGTTGAAGATCACAGGCATCCAAAACAATGCAGACATCAATATCGTCAGCGTCAGCCAATACAGCTCGTCGCTCAGGTCTTGGGGTGCGGTCATCGTTTAATCCTTTCAATGCGGTGGCCGGGATGGCGGCAGGTGAATTGAGAGAATTATGCTGGTATACTGAATTTTGTGAAGTATGCACAAATAGTGCATATACTATCCTATTGTATAGTAATGGATGACGAATATGCGCAAACAACGCCACTTAGAATACGCAAACTGTCCCGTCGAGGCGGCTTTTGACGTCATTGGCGGCAAGTGGAAAGCGGTGATTTTGTTTCAGTTGTCCGTCAGCACCAAACGCTTCAGCGAACTGCAGCGTATCCTATTCAAAGTCACGCCGAGGATGCTGACCAACCAGTTGCGAGACCTTGAGCGTGACGGATTGGTGCATCGCGAAGTCTACGCCCAGGTGCCGCCGAAGGTGGAATACTCGCTCACCGACTTAGGCCGCAGCCTGGTTCCGCCGCTGGTGGCGTTGAAGGACTGGAGCGAGACTTACATATTTCCAGACATTGAGGCCGCGCGCCGCACAGCGCAAGACGATCAGAAATAGCCGTCGCTAGCTGTTCGCATCGTCGCGTTTACGCCTCACGCGCGCGGTGAACGCATCCCGGTCGATGATGAAGCGTTGGTGACGTCCGCGGCTGATGGTGTCTACGCCATCGTGGGCTTCGACCTCGAACGCCAGTCGTTTGCCATCGACGTCCACCAATTTAACGGTGGCGGTGACGGTCAGGCCCGGTGGCGTCGCGGCTTCGTGGCTGACATCGATGTGGGTGCCGACGGTCATTTCCCTCGGCCAGTCCAAATGCGGCTCGATTGCCTTGATGCAGGCCCATTCCAAAAAGCCGACCATGAAGCCGGTGGCGAAGACTTCGGGCATTTCTTGAAATTCGGCCGCGTCGGGATACAGCGAGGGGACGGTTTTGCTGTCGGGAACGCGGTAAGCGTGTTCAAACACGATTCCCGGTTGCAAGGTGTCCTTCATCGGCTGAGCCCTTTATAACGTTTCCGTGCGGTCGCGGCCTTTTTCTTTGGCCGCGTACATCGCTTGGTCCGCGCGGCCGATCATAATGATTTCATCGTCGCCGGGACGCACTTCGCACACGCCGACGCTGATGGTTACGGTTCGCTCAGGGGCATCGGGGAAGAACTTTGCGGCGCGCACGGCGTCGCGGATCGCGTCGCTGAGACGCTGGGCGTCCTTGGCGGTGCAATCGCTGGCGAGAATGATGAACTCCTCACCGCCCCAACGGCAAAGCAGGTCGCTTTCGCGGGATGCGGCGCGCACGATGTCGGCGGTGCCGCGGATCACGGCGTCGCCGGCCAGATGGCCCAGCTCATCATTGATCGGTTTGAAGTGATCAATGTCCAACATCAGCAGGGAAAAGGGCCGTTTGTCGCGGTTGTGGCGTTTGATCGCTTGGGTCAGCGACAGGTCGAAGTGCTCACGATTGTAAAGTCCGGTGAGCTTGTCGGTGATGGCCATGTCTTCCAAGCGGCGCTGGAAAATATTGATGGTGTAGGCGATCAGCAAGATGGTGATCAAAATCACCATGGGGCCGATCAGCAAGTTGCGGATGAAACCGCGTTTGATGTCTTTGAGGGCCTCGAACTCCGGCAGTTCGATAAACAGGTGCCACTTCAGTTCCGGGATGTAACGCGTGGTGAGCAGGATTTTTTCGCCGTTGGTGGTGTAGGTGTGAGACCCGCGTGGACGCGACAGAACGTCGTCGGCAATCGCACCCAGGCCGTCGATGTCGTGGATGTTGGCCTTGCCCGCCATCGTCGGTTCGGCGTGGACACGGATCAATCCGCCATCATCGACAAAGTAGACGTTGCGGCGGAACTCTTCCTGGTAGGCTTTAACCAGATCGGAAACCGATTTTAAGCCCAGTCCGACGCCGGTCACGCCAATAAAATTGCCTTGCGCGTCGGTGACGCGGTAATTGATGAAGATCGTGATGTTTCCATCAATTTGGTAGTTGAAATCGACGTTGACGGCGTAGGGCTCTTTCATGTCGCGCGCGGCGAAGAACCAGCCGTCGGCCGGATTGGCTTCGTTCAAAACCTGGCCAACGCCATCGTAGTGGTAATAACGGTGGCTGGCGCCGGAAATGAAATAGGCCGTGGTGGCGTTGTAGGTTTGACGAATTTGCGTCAGATAGCGGACCATGCGTGCGGGATCGTTTTCGCCGTCCAGCACCCAATCGTGCACGAACGTGTCGTTGGCCATCATCGATGAGATGAAGATCGGGCGCAACAAATCGGCTTGGATCGCGGAATAGACGTTGTTGCTCGATAGCGGCAGCTCGTTTTCCAAGATGGTGGTGCGCAGCGCGCCCTTGGACACCTCGTAGTTCAGCACATTGGTCGCCACGAAGCCCGCGACCAGAATAAGGGTCACCAGTGAAATCAGTTTGGTGCGCAGCGATAAGAAGTTCATAACGGATATGTCGCTTTAACGAATGTCTTCAGTTTGTTTTTATTATAAGCCCAAACATAAAGTAAATCAGTATGCGGTGTCACGTTAGGTTTGTCTCATATGTGTGTTAACGTCACACGCTGAAAAAGAAATAAATGAGGAACGGATGACTGAAAAATTATCGACCCGCGACCTTGAACTGCGTCTGGGCCAAATCAAGTTGATGTCCTTGGATGTGGACGGCGTGATGACCGACGGCGGGCTTTACTACACCGACGACGGCGTCCAGTTTCGTAAATTCAACGTCAAGGATGGCCTCGGCATTAAGCGCGCCATCAAATCCGGCGTGGCGATGTGCATCATTTCCGCCAGCAAGGCGACCTCGACCATCAAGCGCGCCGAGCATTTGGGCATCGAGCATGTACGCATTGGCGCCGAAGATAAGTTGACCCACCTGCGCGAAATTGCCGCTGAGCTTGGCGTCGATTTGCATGAGGTCGCGCATATAGGCGACGATCTCACCGATGTGCAGCTGATGGAAGGCATCGGCTTGCCGCTGACGGTGGCCGACGCGGTTCCCGAAGTCATCCAAGCCGCGCGTTACGTCACGACAAAGTCGGGCGGCAAGGGCGCGGTGCGGGAAATCTGCGACCTGATCGTCAAGGCGCGCAGCACTTAACAGAGGCATAAAGCCGTGAACCTGCACAATCTTCTGCAAACGGCTGTGATGTTGGCGGCGATGACGGCGCTGCTGGCGGTCATCGGCTTCATCTTGGCGGGGCGCGATGGTTTGATCATCACGGCGGTGTTCGCGTTTTCGTTTCTGACGTTCGGGCGCGGAGCCTCAAAAACCTGGATGTTGAAGGCCATCGGCGCGGTTAAGCTGCGTCCCGAACAAGCTCCGGCGATCCACGCCATTCTCGCGGAATTGTCGCGTCGCGCAGGGGTGGGGCGGGTTCCCGATGTCTACCTGATGGACGCCCAACAAATGCTCGGCTTTTCCACCGGCGCGTCGGATCAAGACGCCGCCATCGTGCTCAGCGGACCATTGGTGCAAGGCTTGAGCGCGCGCGAACTCGCCGGGGTCTTGGCCCATGAGATCAGCCACATCGTGTCCGGCGATCTGACGGTGATGGGCATGGCGGATATGATCACGCGTTCAACCCGTACCTTATCGATGATCGGATTGATCTTGCTGGTGTTCAACATTCCCCTGGCGATGACGGCTGACGGCTACATTCCGTGGGGCGCATTGTTGCTTTTGGTGTCGGCCCCGCTGTTGAGCTTTTTGCTGCAAATGGCGCTGTCGCGGGTGCGCGAGTTCGAGGCCGATCACGGCGCGGTCGACATTTGCGGCGATCCAGAGGCCTTGGCGGTGGCGTTGGAAAAATTGGAAACGCAGGGCCGCAGTCTGTTGCACAGCGCCTACTTGCCGCACCGCCCGGGGACCGAGCCGTCATTGCTGAGATCGCATCCCATAACCCAAGAACGGGTAAGCCGCATCTTGCGCCAATCGCCCGCCATGGGGCCGTTGCCCATTGAGCTGATCGGCGAACACCACGGCTACCCAAGCGATTGGAGCGGCCCGTTCGGCCTACCGATCCGCTGGTTGCTGCGGTGGTGGCGATGAGGGGCTGTGTGGTTAGGTCTCGTCTAAAGCGTCAGATACCCGCCCAGGGTTAACATTGGAGTGCTCTGCTGCTTTTTGACTTGAGGCTTTTGGGTTTTGTTCAAGATATTTCCGTATCTCAGCCGCGACCTCTGGAGTCATTTTTTGAGAAGTTACAGGGGCGCGGGTCTTTTTAAGTTTTCGACGATACATTTGATCGGCAAGGTCAGCGAGTTCTTCGTTTCCCGTTTCTTTGGCAATTTCTCTCAAGCGGTTCCGAACCTCCGGGATGCTCATGTAGTTGTTTTTGCTCATATTTTAAATACTTCCTCATGTATAAAATGCCGCCAGAGCGGGAGGGGGGCTGGGCAGTCGTTGCAGCTTAGTTGAGGCCCAGCAAACCGTCGAACAGCGCATCCGCCACCGTTTTGCGCATTGACAGGCAGGTGAAGGTTTCGGCCTGGGTGAAGTCGCCGTGTTCGAAGAAGCGATTGGAAATAAATGCGCTGCCGCATACCGGGTGATATGCGCAGGTTTCGGCGCAGGCTTTGAGGCCTTGATCGATGTCGGCGTTCAAGTCCTTGAACACCTGGGTGTCGAGCACCTCGTTGAGGCTTTTTAAGGTGTGCACATTGCCGACGATGAAATTCTTGTAGCGCTCAGAACTAGCCCCGGCGAATTCCGGTGAAAAGGTGGTCACGTCGCCGTTGCGGATAACCGTGACGATGCCCAGCGGGCGCGCTTCGTCGGGGCTGCGCGCAAAGCTTGGATCGCTGCGAAACGCGGCGGCGGAACGCTGGATATCGACGAATTCGCGGATCTGCATGTCCTGGCGATGCGGCCACCACAGCTCGAACAGTCGATCAAAAAAGGCCCGCAGGCGTTTTTGGTGATCGAGGCCTTCGCCGTTCCGGTCCGCATCGAATGTGGTGGTGGTGTTTTCATTTTCGATTTCTTCGATGTTGAAACCCAACCCCGGCACCCCGCTTTTGAGGAAGTAGTCGAAAATCTCATCCGCGTAATCGAGCGATTCGCGCGTCAGCACCGCCAAGACCCCAGCCCGGCACCCGGCGTTCATCAAATTGTCGAGGCCGCGCCGGGCTTGATCCAAGCTGTCGCGCCCGGCCCAGTTGATGCGGTTGGCATTGTGCAAAATGGCCGGACCATCGATCGACACGCCGACGCTGAAATCCCAATCGGCGAGAAACTTGGCCCATTTGGGCGTCAGCAGCACGCCGTTGGTCTGCATGGTGAAGCGGAATTTGGCGTCGGGCAGGGCGATGGCGGCGCAGCGCTCGACCGAGTCTTGCATGTAGGCCATGCCGACGCTGAGCGGTTCGCCCGCATGCCACAAAAATTCATGGGTGACGCCTAGTCGCTCTTCGCTGCCGACCGTCAAATGGTAGGTGGCGTCCAAGGTCTCAGGGCTCATCACCGCGGCGTTCTTGCGGTCCGGTACGTAGCAGTAGCGGCAATTGAGATTGCACAAAGACGTCGACTGCATCACCACCAGCGTGAAGCGCTTGGCGGTGTCGAGGTCCGCTTTGAGGGCGATCTGCTCATCCATGAGCGTCGATCAGGTCTTTTTCACGCCCTGGCGCACGGCAGACATGGCGGCGACCACATCGGAGGGGCGAATTTGGTCGCGCGAAACGGGCGCGGCGATGTCGCCACCGGCTTTACCCCACGTCTTATACCACGTGCCGTTGTTGGTGAAGGTGTCGGGCCAATCGGAAAAATGGCCTTCGGGCGCGTGATGGCCCAAATCGCCAATGTTGGCGCTGCCGAATTCGACCAAGACTTCCTCGGGAATGGCGCCGATTTTGTCGGCCAGGGCTTTACGTTGCTCAGCCAAAACATCGCCAAGTTGGGCCGCGGACATCTGGGTTGGACGTTTGGGTTTATCAGCCATGTAAAAACCTCCCTCATCACAGAAAAACAACCAATAGACGTATTGGAGTCATTTTAGGGATGGGTGGAGGCATTATCAATCATAAAGTGTATCAAGGCATTGTGAACACTTTATGCAACGGCTTAGCTTTCGCCCTTCTGGCGGGCGAACATGGCGGTGGCGGTGTCCATGCTTTCGAGGTGGTTGAGGAACCAATCGGGCACGGTTTCTTCGACGTAAGTGCGCACCGCGGCAATCTCGCCGGCGTCCAGCTTGTCTTGAAACGACTGCATTTCCGCCAAGACGCGGGCGTGCTCAGCCTTGTGCATCGCGGTCGCGAAAAAGCCGATGCGGTCCATCAATTCGTCTTCGCGTGCGAGGTGAGCCTTGGTATGATCATGCAGTTTCTTGAATAAAATCGGCAAGTCGGACTCGCTGCACGCGTGCAGCGCGTTCATCACGGCCACGGCTTCTTCATGGTCGTCGTCTTGGAAGGCGAGACCGCGTTTGAGGTCGTCGGTCCAATTGATGTGTGTCATGGTGTTTTTGTTTTCCCATAGAGAATTTTAGCCATGATTGTGCGCAAACGCATCCATGGCCTTGACCGTGGTCAGGTGGGATCAGAAAAAGGAGTTATCCTTGGCCGTTCCAGCGTTCGACCCGTTCGTGGTCGATGCCGATCAGGTCCAGCGCGCGGCCGACGGTGTGGCGCACCATGTCTTCGATGCTTTGCGGCTTGGCGTAAAACGCCGGCATCGGCGGCATGATGTGGCAGCCCAGGTCGGCGGCGCGGCTCATCAGGTTCAAGTGACCTTTGTGCAGCGGCGTTTCGCGCACCATCAATACCACCGGGCGGCGTTCTTTCAAGCACACATCGGCGGCGCGGATCATCAGATTGTGCGAAAACGATCCCGCGATCCCCGAAAGGGTCTTGATCGAACACGGCGCGACGATCATGCCCAACGCCTTGAACGATCCGCTGGCCACCGCTGCGCCGACGTCTTTGTTGGGATAAGTCTCGGTCGCGATGGCTTTGATGTCATCGAGGCTTAAATCCGTTTCCAGATTGAGCGCGCGCACGCCGGTTTCGGTGATGATCAAGTGCGCGGGCACACCCAAATCGCGGCACGCGCGCAAGGTTTCAACGCCCAGCGCCGCGCCGGTGGCGCCGGTGATGCCGACGATCAGGGGGGCTTGTTTCGTCTCAGTGGTCATGGCGCGGATCATGGCCTTTTCGCCGCTGAGTGTCCAGGGGGGGCGTGCCCACAATGAGACGCAAAATATTCCAGCTTCGCGATCATGCGCTTGGCGTGACTGCCGGGCCAGTAACCGCGCTTGCATGCGGGGCACGACATGAACGGACCGGGCAAGGCGCGGGAGTCTTCGGGCATGCGCGCCAAAGCCTGTTCGTCGGCTTCAATCAGATCGACGTTGCACACCAGACAGCGCGACATTGGGCGATGCAGCCAGTTGAGGTCGCACAGCTTTTGCAGCTCACGCGCCCAATCGTCCAGCGCCTCACCGTGCAACACGATGGTCGAGCGCGGCGCATCCTTCATCAGCAAGATGGCCCGGTCGCGGGTCAACAGGATGCGGTCTTGGTCCTGGGCGCGTTGCAATAGGGTGCGGTCGGCTTCGCCGGCTGCGCCTAAGTCGGCGTCATAGCCCGCCGCCCGTAACCATCGCGCCAGCCCCGTCAGCATTTCATCGCAGAGAAACTTCATAGCTTGTGTTATAGCCTATGATGTCAACGAGGTGCAGATGGACCACAGATGGACCGCATATGGATAGGGGTTTGAAATCCACCATGATCAGTGTTTTTGTTGCCGCCGGGGTGATCTACGTGGCGGTTGTGGCGTTCATGTACGTCTTTCAACGCAACATGGTTTACTACCCGGCAAGTCCCAAACCGACCCGCGTGAAAAGCCGCGTCGCGGATATGAAAGAGGTTCCGATCACCACCGAAGACGGCCTTGATCTGTTTGCATGGTACGCGCCCGCAAAAGATCCGGCCAAGCCCACGGTGGTGATTTTTCACGGCAACGCGGGCACTTTGGGTGATCGTGGCTATAAAGCGCGGATGTTTTTGGACGCAGGCTTTGGCGCGATGCTGGTGGAATATCGCGGATATTCGGGAAATCCGGGCAAGCCAACGGAACAGGGACTTTATGCGGATGCACGCGCCGCATTGGGGTATCTGCGGTCGCAAGGCGTCGAAGGCGACCGCACCGTGTTGTACGGCGAATCGCTCGGCACCGGGGTCGCGACGACGATGGCCTGGGAAGCTCAACAAAGCCACAGTCCCGTCGCGGGGCTGATGTTGGAAGCGCCGTTTACCTCGATCGTTGAGGTGGCCGCAAGCCATTATCCCTTTTTGCCGGTCGGGATGTTGATGAAGGACCGGTTTAATTCACGCAAACGCATCGGCGGCGTTTATGCGCCGCTTTTGATCGTTCATGGTGAAAAAGACCGAACCGTGCCGGTGAAGTTCGGCAAACGTCTGTTTGACGCCGCCAATGCGCCGAAAGAAAGCATGTGGATTGCCGACGCCAGACATAACGATCTGTTTGACTATGGCGCAGGCGATCAGATGCTGAATTTCCTCGCGCGACACTTCGCGCCCACGCCACAGTGACACCAGATGTCGTAGTCTGATTTGTGGGTAGCGCAACCCAGTGATTTTTTAGTACAATATTAAGCATAATCAACGGGCTTGCGCAGAAGCGACTGGTATTCGTTGATCCAAGAAATGGAAGTTCCCGGTCTTGAGCCCAGAATGGGTTGGTCTTGACCGAGGGTTTTTTGCGTTTAAGTCTCTGTTATTTAAGAGGCTTTCTCGGGACTTTGTGGTTCGCGACGTCAACGTCGCCAACGTCGAGTTCGGGGCGTGAATGACAGGAACTTTAAAAACGCGTCGGTCGCGTTCGATGGTTGTCCACCCGTTCGGTGGGTGAAATTCGAAAACGATGCGGCGTAGGGATTGATGAGGAACGGTCATGGCGTTATCGGCCAGACCCATAGGTGCGCCTTCAGGGCCCAATGTTTCTTCCGCGCATATGCCCGCGGGAGGGCGGAACGTTGCGTCTGTCACCTTCTCTCAGATTGAAGAGCTCAGCCCCAAGGCGGAGGTCTTCGCCGATCCCAACTACAGTTTCCAAGGCTTCGCCGATTGGGCGCAGAGCCGTAAGTCCGATGCGTCAACCCTTCCGCCCAATCCATCCAGTAACTTCGACACCACATCGACGACGTTTTTGCATCTGTTGAGCCAACAGCAGCGTGACACAGATCTCAATGCCCCCGGTGGTCTGAGCGACGGGCCTGGATTGCAGCGGATCGTCGACAAAGCCATTCGCGCTTACGAAGGCACGGCCAGCGCGATCAGCGGTTCGGCCCCTAAATTGGGCGCAAGCATCTCATTTTCTTTGTAAGTTTACGCTATACATACGGTCTGTGATGAATGTCACAGCTCAGTTCTTTGTGATGTGAGATCATCAACCTAAGCTCCCCCGTGTGTGGGGTTTAGGAGATTGATGTGGTTTCGAGCATTCTCAACGCCGCTGTATCGGGACTGAGCCTCAACGCTCAGCGCATTGGCGCGGCTGCCGACAACATCGTCAACGTCTCGACCACGGGTTACAAACGCACAGACATTCACGCTCAAAGCATTTCCACGCGCCATAGCTCCACGGCCTATGCATCCGGCGGCGCGCAAGCGATTGCACGGCCCTTAAACGGCGTCCAGGGCTTACTCACATCTAGCGGTTCCAGCACCGACTTGGCCCTATCGGGGCCCGGTTATTTCGCCGTTTCGAATTCCACAGTCTCACCCCAGGGCGCCTCTGGCGATGAGAGCCTGTTCACGCGCGACGGTTCGTTCGCTCCCGATAATCGTGGTTATCTGGTCAACACCTCAGGTTACTATCTGTTGGCCCAAAAACCCGATGGAAGCGGCGGACTGTCGCCCGTGAACATCAAAGCAATTGGCGGTACGGCTGAGGCGACCTCAACCACCCGGGTGGGGGCGAACTTGCCCGCCGCCGCGTCCGTTGGCGAACGCTTTTCGATCAACGTCCGCGCGACGGACTCGCTGGGCAACGATCTGGACATTCCTTTAAATTTTGAGGCCCAAGCGGGCGGCGCGTACCGTCTCAGCGTCGGCGCGGTTACGGAAACCGCCTCAGGCGCAACACCTGCGGTCGCGCGCGAGGGCTCCAACGCGGGGCCCAGCTATGACGTGGTCGTGCAATTTTCCGCCGATGGCGCGGTGGCGAGTTTCGATGGCGGCGCCCAGCCGCCGGTTCTGAATATCTCCGGCCTGGCTAGCGGGGCGGATGAACTCAACATTCAGCTCGATCTGGGCCAAGTGGGATCCGCCGATGGTCTGACGCGTTATGGCGCTGAATTCACGTTGGCTTCGGTGCAATCGGATGGCGCACGGTTCGGCGCGGTCTCAAACGTCAATATCGCAAGCGACGGTCGGGTCGCGGCGGTGTTTGACAACGGCGAAACACGCGCCATCGCGCGCATTCCCATCGCCACGTTCACCAACCCATCGGGCTTGAGCGCTGAGACCGGTGGGGTTTACCGCGCCACCGACGCGTCCGGCGCGCCGACCTATCAGCAAGGCGGCGCAGGGGGGGCGGGCCAGGTGCAAAGCGGTGCGTTGGAACAATCGACCACCGATTTGGGCACCGAGTTCGTCAATCTCATCGTCGCTGAGACATCCTATCGCGCCAGCCTTGAGGTGCTCAAAGCCGCCGATCAGCTGTCGAAAAGTCTACTGGATGAAATTGCTTAGGCGTTTATCGCGACGCCGTAGCATGGCGTTAACGATTTTGATCCGTTCGCGTGATAATATCTTCAATCTGAAAATGACGAATCCGGCCCCCAGGTCAGGTGGGGTTGAGGTGTTGAAAACGTGCGTCGAAAAAGGGACGCGAAAGAGTTGATATGACGTTTGCCGTTCATTCCACATTCGATGTCGCCATCTGGTTCGCTGACCAGGCGCTCAATGAGAACGAATATCTGCAGCCGCAAAAAATGCACCGGCTCTTGTATCTGGCTCAGGCCTTCTTTGCGATTGCGTACGGGGGGCGGAAATTGATGCCTGCGGTGTTTGTCGCCGACGATCAAGGCCCCCTTGAGCCGACGATCTATCACGCCTTTTCGCGGGGACGCCCCGATGTGGATGTCGAGCTGTTTTTACCCACAGATATTGAGATGTTTCTGTCCAGTATTTGGCGGCGTTTTGGCCACCTCAAACCCGATCAGCTGGCGCGCCTGACGATGTCCAACACGGCGTATTCAATCGCTTTGCGCAAAGGCAATCGCACGGAAATTCTGCTCGACGCCATGGTCACCGCGTTTCAGGCCGAGTCAGAGAAAAAAGATTCCAAAGTCTCAAAACATTTTCGCGACGCCGACGGTCACCGCGTCATGCGAACGCAAAGCGGCGATCCCGTAAAGGTCAAGTCGTGGCTGCCTGGATCGAAAGCCTAGGTTCTCAAGCTGATGTCCGCAGATATGAAACGCGATTGAAACGTCCTCAAGAGGCGTCTTTGCGCGGCGTGACGGCTCAGTTATGTCGCTTTCGATCGAAGGCTCCATCTCAGCGCTGCGAGCCACCCTACGACGGTCCAGCCGGTGAGGGTGTTGACGCTGAAGATGGCGTTGGCGCGCTTATGGTCGCGCCTTAAGGCGATTAGGGTTGGCGTGAAGTAGACGGCGATGAAAATGGTCAACGCCGCCACGGACATCAACGCCACGCTCAAAGTTAAAAGCATGATATGTCCCCACATAAAACCAGCGCCAGTTTAGCAGTTATGCCTCCATATGAGAAGAGTTGGCGGCGGGCTTTTACTCGTGATGGTCGAAGGGGCGGCCCTTGTCGTCTTCAAGAACGCCTTCGATGTGTTCGCGATAGAGGACATAAAGCCCGCACATCAAGATCAAACCTGCGCCCAGCCACACGGCCAGCCCCGGCAGTTCGCCCCAGAACACAAAACCGAACAGCACCGCCCAAATCAATGCGGTGTAATCGAACGGCGCCACCGTGGCCACAGGGGCCATCATGTACGCGCGGGTGAAGGCAAAGATACCCAGCGTGATGACCAAGCCCAGGGCCGCCATGTGCAGGGCGTCGAACAGGCTCATCGGCGTCCAGAAAAAAGGCGCCAGCGCGCCCATCACGATGGTTTCGGAAATCACCGCGTACAGCACCATCGACGTGGTGGTTTCGCTTGCGCCCATGATCCGGTTGATGATCATCAGCGTGGCGTAGAGCGCCATGCCCATTGTGATGTAGACGGTGCCGAGGCCTAAGCCGAGGTTGGCTTCGGGCTGAAGGATGATCAGCATGCCGACGAAGCCGACCACCACCGCGCCCCAGCGCTGCACGCTGACGCGTTCGCGCAACACCAAAACTGACAGCGCCGTGGCGATCAGCGGCGCGGCGTAATAGATCGCGGTGGCGTCAGCCAGTCCGATGGTGCGCAGCGCCAACAAAAAGCAGGCCATTTCCGCCAAGCCGAACGCGGCGCGCATCACATGCATCCACGGGCGGCTGGTTTTCAGGCGGGCGCGGGTGTTTGCGCGCATGATCCACGGCAACAATACGATCAGCGTCGCCATCGATTTGACAAAGGCGATCTGCGGCACGCTGTAGGTTGTCACTAGATTTTTTGACAATGCATCGCCGGTGACGAACATCAACACTCCGGCGCACATGTAGGCGACGCCGAGCAATGGCGCGTTGCGCGCTTGAAAATTGCTGTGTTCAGACATGCGTAAAAGCTATTGGGGTCATACGAACAGGTACAGAACCAGATAGGCGAACAGCACCACCACCACCCAAAACATCATCACGCCCGCAGGTGTGGTGCGCGCCAGAATGCCTTTGGGGTTGTGATGATGCGACGCCAGATCGATCACTGCGTTGACCAAGTTGTCGCGCACCCACACGCACCCGCCAAGTAGTTTTGAAATGGTCACGGCAATGCTGGCAGCGCTGTCCACCGCCAGCTTGCGATAGAACCAATCGAAGTCCAGGGTGATGGTTAGCTTGCGTTTCATCAATGGCAGCAACACAAAGAACGCCAAGCCCGCATACAAAAGCAGCTGGAGCATTTCATAGACGTGCGCACTGGTGTAGGGCTGATAGTCTGTGGGGAATGGCAGCAACGCGTACAGCGGCCCAGGCTGCACGCCCATCCAGATGCACAGGAACGAGAACAGCACCATCGCCGCTTTCATATTCCACGGTGGGTCTTTGGGCCGTAGGCCGCTGTCTTTTTGGAAAAATACGAACCACGGGAACTTGATGCCTGCGTGCAGGAACACGCCTGCGCTGGCGGCCATCAGGCACAGCCACACCACCATCATTTCGGTGTCGTAGGCGGCTTGGTTGGTCATCGACTTGGACACGAAACCACTGGTCCACGGAAAGCTGGAAATCGCCAGTGCGCCGATGATGCCGGCAATGGTGGTCAGCGGCATGGACTGAAACAGCCCGCCCAAATCGGTGCATTTGCGTTTGCCGCCGGTCATGTAGATGACCGAACCCGCACTCATCAAAAGCAAGGCTTTGTAGATGATGTGGGTGAAGGCGTGCGACGCGGCGCCGTTGATCGCCATTTCCGTGCCGATGCCCGCGCCGACCACCATAAAGCCCACCTGGTTGATAATCGAATAGGACAAGATGCGGCGCATGTCGTTTTCCAGCAGCGCATAAACGATGCCGTAAAAGATCATATAGACGCCGATCCAAATCAAGATCTGTTCACCGGCGAAACCGACCAGCAACACGTAGACGGCGGTCTTGGTGGTGAACGCCGAGAGGAACACCGTGCCCGACCAACTGGCTTCGGGATAAGCGTCGGGCAGCCACGCCGACAGCGGCGGCGCGCCGGTGTTGATGAGAAAGCCGATCAAGATCATCCACGTGGCGAAGCTGTTGGCGCCCATCAAGGTGAAGTCGATCGATCCGGTGTCTTGGATGTAGGCGATCACGCCGACCAGCAGCACCACGCCGCCGAACAGATGCACCAGCGCATAACGCATCGCCGCGCGGCCCGCTGCGGGGGTGCGCCCCGACCACACCACCATGGTGGAACCGATGGCCATCAGTTCCCAATACATGAACACCGTGATGATATCGCCCGCCAGCGCCACGCCGATGGCGCTGCCCGCGTAAGCGAACGCGGCGCTGAGTTCGATCACATTTTTTTGGTTGAGCGCGAACAAGCCGCCCGCGAACGCCATGATGGCGAAAATGGTGGCGAACAGTCTTGAGAGGTTGGAACCGTCGATCAATTCCAATTCGTAATCGAGGAATTGCGTCGTCATCTGCACGCCGTCGCCGACCTGCCAGATCGCGCCCAACGTGATCAACGGCAGCGCCAGCACTAAGGCGCTGCGCGCCCAACCACGCACCACCGGCAGCAAAAATGCGCCGAAGATGAGGATGAACGAGGGGGAGATGAGAAAGTCACTTGTCATAATAAGTGTCCTTCTTGCTCAACCCCAACCCCAGCAGCTTGGCGAAGATCACCATGGCGACGCAGGTGGCGAAGCCGTACCACGAATAAAAGCCGAGCGTCCCTTCGATGCCGAACGTTGCATGGGGATGCACCGTGGTTCCCAGCCATGTGACGAACGCCAGCAGCGCAATGCCGCCAAGCCACAACAGTTTGATGGTGGTGGGGCGCACCAGCCAGTGCATCGGCGCGCCATTGATGTCGAGCAGCGGCGCTTTTTTTGCGTTGTGGGGTTCGGGTGTTTTTTTGTCGTCGCTCATGATCAACCTCCCACCAAGGCGCGGCCGAGCGCCAGCGGCACATCGGGGTAGAAGAACAACATGATGGTCCCCAGCGCGGTAAAGCTCAGCGCGGCGACCACAGCCACCGGCGCTTCGCCGTGGTTGTCGTATTTGTGATAGGGGTCGTCTTCGCCGCGCGGTTTTTCGTCTTTGAAAAACGCAGCATAGATCACCGGCAGAAAATATCCCGCATTCAGCAACGTCGAAGCGATGATCACCAAAATAGCGAACGCCTCGCCGGTTTCCAGCGCGCCGCTGAGGATGTACCACTTCGATATGAAGCCCGCCGTGGGCGGTAGGCCGATCATCGACAGCGCACCGATGGCGAACGCGGTCATGGTCCACGGCATGCGTTTGCCGATGCCGTCGAGCTGACTGACCTCAGTTTTGTGTGCGGCGGTGTAGATCGAACCGGCGGCGAAAAACAATGTGATCTTGCCGAACGCGTGCGCGGCGATGTGCATCACGGCGCCGGCCACCGATATGGGGGCTAGGATCGCGGTGGCGAGGATCACGTAGCTCAACTGACTGACGGTCGAGTACGCCAAGCGGCGTTTGAGGTTGTCTTGACGCAGCGCGATGATCGACGCGGAAATGATCGTGAAGCCGGCGATGAACAGCAGCCAATCGTCACTTTGCGCTTCGGTCAAAAGGTCCAACCCGAAGATATAGACGATCACCTTGACCACCGAAAATACGCCCGCCTTGACCACCGCGACGGCGTGCAGCAAGGCGCTGACCGGGGTCGGCGCAACCATCGCAGCGGGAAGCCAACGGTGCACCGGCATCAACGCCGCTTTACCGATGCCGAACATGTACAAGAACATCAGCACCGCAAGTTCCGGGCCTTGCACCACACCCGCCAAGATGCCCCCTTCGACGAAGTCCAGCGTGCCGGTGAGGTTGTAAGTCCACAGCATGGCGAGGAACAAAAAGCCGATACTGGTCGCCATCAAGATGCCCAGATATACGCGCCCGCCACGGATCGCTTCGACCTTGCCCGAATGGGTGACCAGCGGATAGGTCGAAATGGTCAGCATTTCGTAAAACAAGAACAGCGTCAGCAGATTGCCGGCATACGCGATGCCCACGGCGGCGGAAATCGCGATGGTGAAACAGACGTAAAAACGCGTCTGATTGGCTTCGTTGTTTTCGCGCATGTAGCCGATGGAATAGACCGTGTTGACGATCCACAGTCCCGACGCGATCAGCGCGAACAGCTGACCCAGCGGCTCCACCGTTAAGGTGACGGTCAGGCCCGGCAGCATTTCAAACAGATCGACCGAAGGCCGTGCGCCATCCAACACTTCCGACGTTAATGAAGCCACAACGGCGAATTCCAGCACGGCCGTGATCAGCGATGCGGCCTCGCGCAGATTGCGATTGCGCTCGCCCATCCACAGCACCAGCAAACCGCCCAACAGCGGAAAAACCACGGCCAGCTGAATGGCTTGCGCTTCGGTGATGAAGTCGAGCAACATCTACAGCCCCCCCATCAAACTGCGCGCGGCGGTGTGCGCGACATTCAACGTGAAGGTGGCGTTGGCGCCGAAATACAGTCCCGCCAGCGCCAAGGTCCAGATGGGGATCAGCATGCTCAACGGCACTTCGGCGGGCTTGTGGGCGACGATCGCGGGTTCGCGCAGATACGCGACTTCGAACACCCGCCACACGTAAATGACCGCCAACAGGCTCGACAACAAAATCAGCGCCGCCAACGGCCACATGTCCAGTTCCAGCGCCGCCGTGACCAGTTGCCATTTGCTGATGAAGCCGGGCGTCATCGGAATGCCGATCAGCCCCAATCCGGCGATGACGAACGCCGCCATGGTCAGCGGCATACGCTTGCCGATGCCTTCGAGTTGTTTCAACGTCACGGCGCCGGTGGCGAACACAATCGCGCCGATGGACATAAACGCGGCGCCTTTCATCAAGGCGTGATTGAACATGTGAACGATGCCGCCGGTCAGCCCCGTTTCCGTCGCCAGGGCAATGCCGAGCACGATGTAGCCGATCTGCGCGATGGAGGAATAGGCCATCATGCGTTTGATATTTTCTTGCCAAATGGCGCTGAGGCTGGCGAGGAACATCGCCGCCAACGCCATTGCGATGAGAATTTCACGCAGCGGAAAGGCCTCGAACAAATCGACGTCGCCGAACAAGGTGAACAAGATGCGTAACAATACATAGGCCGACACCTTGGTCGCGGTCGCCGCCAAGAACGCAGTCACCGCGCTGGGCGCAAACGTATAGGCGTTGGGCAGCCACAGATGCAGCGGAAACAGCGCCAGCTTCAAACTGATGCCGACCGTGAGGAACGCCATCGCCGCATGCACCGTGCGGGTGTCGACCACGGCGGGCATGATGGTTTTGAGATCCGCAATGTTCAGCGTGCCGGTCATTTGATACATCAGGCCGACGCCGATGATGTAAAACGTCGCGCCGATGGTGCCCATGATCAAGTAGCGAAACGCCGCCGTCAGCGCGCGGCGATCTTGGCCCAGCGATATCAGCACATAGCTCGACAGGCTGGAAATTTCCAAAAACACAAACAGGTTGAACGCGTCGCCGGTCACCGTGATGCCCAGCAAGCCCGACAGGCACAGCAAAAGCATGGCGTAAAACAGATAGATGCGGTCGCCGCGAATTTCTTTTTCGACGCTGCGTTTGGCGTAAGGAAACACCAGCGCCCCGATGGCGGTGACGATCACCACCACGAACGCACCCAACGCATCCAGCTTGTATTCGATGCCCCACGGTGCGTCCCAGCCGCCAATCCGGTATACGACTTCGCCCTGGTCCAGAACGGTGATCAAAAGCTTGACGGCGATGGCGAACACCGCCCACGACACCGCCGTGGCCACCGACCATGCGCCGCCCGCACTGCGCAGCATAACGCACACCGGGGCCGCCAGTAAGGGAACCACGACCAGCAAGATCAGCCAGGGGTCAGAGGTCATTTCCGCTCCGCTCATGCGATGTCCTCCTCGTCATGCTCGATGACTTGGATTTCATCTTCTTCAATGGTGCCGAAACTGTGATGGATGCGCACAACCAGCGCCAAGGCCAGTGCGGTGGTCGCCACGCCGACGACGATGGCGGTGAGTATCAGCACATGGGGCAGGGGGTTGGAATAGACTTCAATGCCGTCTCCCAGGATCGGCGCAGTGCCGCCATCTATTTTGCCCATGGTGATGTAAAAAACGAACACGGCGACCTGAAAGATGTTCAGGCCAACGACTTTTTTGGTCAGATTGTGTTGCGCGATGACGGTGTAAAAGCCCACCATCATCAACACGATGGCAACCCAATAGTTGAGCAGTCCAATCCAGTCGGTGAGGGTGACCCAGTCGATCATGTCGATCAAATCCGTCATCGGCGCTCACCCTTTTGGGACGAGCCATCCTTGCGGAATGGCAACTCGTCGTTCACGTGACCGGCGAATGTGTAGAAAATGGTGATCATCGCGCCAGCGACAGTCATGCCGACGCCGAATTCGACCACAAAAATTCCCAAATGCTGGCCACCATGGACGGTTGACGCCAAAACGTTGTAGTCGAGAAACTCACCGCCCAGCAACAAGGTTACGATACCCGTGCCGCCATAGATCAGCACACCCAGCGCCAAAAGATTGCGGCTCACAGCGGAGGGGATCACCCGGCGCGCCACGCGCACGCCGAATATCAAGGCGTACAGAATAAACGCCACAGCCAAGATGACTCCGGCTTGAAAGCCGCCGCCGGGTCCAAAATCGCCATGAAATTGAACGTAAAAGGCAAACAGCACAATCAGCGGGATCAGCAGTTTGGCGACCACCCGCATGAGGGTTTTTTCGACCATCATGATGAGGCCTCCTCATCGTCTTCGCGCCGCCGCCGGGCCGCTTTGGACCCCGGCATCATGCCGCCTTTGGAACGACCGATGATCACCAGCACGCCAACCGCCGCAGTGAACACCACCGCCGTTTCGCCTAGGGTGTCATAGCCGCGATAACTGGCGAGCACCGAGGTGACGATGTTGGGCGGGCCGACTTCAGCGCCGGATTTTTCGATATAGCGGTTCGCCACATGTTGGTGGATCGGCGCTGTGGCGTCGCCGTAACGCGGCATGTCGAAGGTGCCGTAAATCAAAACGCCACCGGTCGCAAACACCAAAATCAAAGCCAATGGCGAGGGGCCCTTGTGGACCTTTTCTTGATCCGTGGTCATCGACAGGGTGCCGAGCATCAAGACCGTGGAAATGCCGGCGCCCACAGCGGCTTCGGTGAATGCCACATCGACGGCGTCCATTACTACATAAAGGACAGCGGCGAACAGCGAGTAAATGCCGGTCAGCATCACCACGGCGAACAGATTGCGCAACCAAACCAGCCAAAACGCGGTGACGGCCATGAACAGCAATAAGACGATGTCGATTAAGTGTTCGATGACTTCGCCTCCTTTTCGTCTTTTTTGTTTTTCGGTTTGGATTTTTGGGCTTCGGCCAGTTCTTCGGCCGTGGGTCCGGGGGTGACGCCGCCGTGAATTGCAGCGCGCGCCAGCGCAAACGTGGTGGTTGGCGATGTAAAGAAGATGAATAGCAAGACCAGCGCCAGCTTGATCACCACAATGGCTTCATCGGCCTGAAACATCAGCCCGACAAGAATCAGCATGATGCCCAGCGTGTCGACGATGCCGGCGCCATGCATGCGTGAAAAAACATCGGGCAGGCGTACGATGCCAAAGGCGCCGACGATGGCGAAGAACGAGCCGCTAATGATGCAGAACCAACTTAGCCAGTCGGCCACCACAAGCGGTCCGACCAATGTGTTTAAGAGCGCGCTGATTATTTCGGGCATCACACGTCTCCCTCGTCCGGGCCGTCTAAGGGATGGCCGAGGTCGCGGTACTTGACGTATTTACTGACGGCAATGGTGCCGATGAAGTTGATCAGCGCATACAGCAGTGCGATATCAAGAAAATCGGGACGCCCATCAAGAAAGCCGTAGACCGCAATCAGCACCACAGTGAGTGTGCCGGTGACGTTGACGGCGAGAATGCGGTCGAACACCGTCGGCCCGATCAGCGCGCGGATCATGCTCAGCGCCATAGACACCAGAACGGCGAGCGACGCGACGGAGAACAGGGTCCACGTCATGTTTTCGTCTCCGAACTGCGATCTGGCTTGCTCATGCCTTCCATGGCGGTGCAGCGACGATCCATTTCCAGGCTTTCGACGCCTTCGCGCGCCGCATGGGTGAGGGCGTGAACCTCGAACGTCGAATCGTCTTCCATGGTGATGGTGACGGTGCCGGGCGTCAGCGTGATGGAGTTGGCGTAGGTGGTTAAACCGACGTCGCTGCGTTGCGAGGCCTTGGTTTTGAAAATGTGCGGCTGAATGTTCATTTTCGGGCTGAGAATGATGCGCGCCACATTCAGGTTGGCTTTGATGATTTCCAGCGCCAGCCACGGGAAATAGAAAAGGCCGCGAAAGCCGAGGTGAATCGGGTGACCTTCATGATCGACCACATCCATGTGATGGGCGATCCACACGGTCAGCACCACCGAAGCGACGCCAAGCCCCAACAGCAGGGGCTCGAACATGCCCGATAGCAACATCCAGAGGACGGCCAGGACTGTGCCCAATGATATGGCGTGGATCACGTTGATCGGCTCCCGAAAGATTCTTCATGACAGATGGCGAGAATAGGTGTCGCGCCCCGGTGAAGCAAGCGCGTTCGGCCTGAAAACACGCGCATTCCCGCAGAACGGGATAATCCATGCTATGGAGCGGGACACGATGTGCAACTGGCGTTATGATCCTTCGCTATGAACTCGTTTTTTGTAAGATTTGCTCTGTTGTTTGTCGCCGTCTTCGCCGTGCTGTTCGTGGTGGTGTGGTTTTACATGTCTGTAACGTCCGCCGCGCATGCTGCGGACCTGCCGAGTGGCGGTGCGCACGAATCGATGGACACCACGCCTTTAACCATCATCACCCAAGGCGGACAGCGTCACGCATTTCAGGTTGAATTGGCCGTCACGCCGGGGCAACAGCGCCGTGGTTTGATGTTTCGCAAAAGCCTGGAGGCGGACCACGGCATGTTGTTCGATTACAATCCGCCGCGATCGATCACGATGTGGATGAAGAACACCTTTATATCGCTCGACATGCTGTTTTTTGACTCCAGCCGAAGGATCGCTCACATCGCAGCGCACACCGAACCCTTTTCCCAAACGTTCATCGTTGCGCCGGGACGAACGCGATATGTGCTGGAAGTGCCGGCTGGAACGGCGCAGAGGCTCGGTCTGGGGATCGGCGATACTCTGCAGCTGCGCTAGCAGCGGGAGGCGTCGGTGTTTTTGTCGTCGTACATGGACCGATCCGCCATGCAGACCAGCTTGTCCATATTGATGGATTGGTCGGGGTAGACCGCAGACCCGATGCTGGCGCCGACGGAAATCACTTTGGACTCGAAGCTCGTCGATGCGGCAATCTCCGTTTTGAGTTTGAACACCACGTCATTGACTTTGTCGATGTCTTTGATGTCGGTGAGAATGGCGACAAATTCATCGCCGCCGAATCGCGCGACAGTATCCGAATCTCGCAACGCGCCCGTCAGTCGGATCGCGGTGGTTTTCAAGATGTGATCGCCGGCGTCGTGCCCCAACCGGTCATTAATGGCCTTGAACCCATCAAGATCGATAAACAGAACCGCCAGCTTTTCACGGTGGCGATTGGCGGTCGCCATGGCGTGTTCCAGGCGGTCGAAAAACAGATTGCGGTTGGGGATATTCGTCAGGGTGTCGTGGGTGGCCATGTGCTTGATCTGCGCTTCGGCCAGATCGCGGCGAATGATGTATCGATAGAGCGTGTAAGTGGGGGCGATTAGGGCCAAAAAGGCAAACGAGGTGATGGTGGCGACGAATTGCATATGGTCTTGAAACGTTTCGGGCGGAATGCCGGAATCGGCAAAGGCGCGCCAGTCATCCGTAATGCCGAATTGCCACACGAACGCCAGCAACGCGACCAGCGCCGTGACCTTTAGCGAGAACGCGATGGCTTGCAAGCTCGGGTGAGTCCTGGAGTTAAAATCCCTCAGCATCGTTTCAGAGCCTGCGCCAACCGTACAGCCTCGCCCCATTCACTGTGATGAAATACGCGATGATGCGCAAAAGTAGTATTATTTAAAGCCACCTAGCGCGTAGACTGTGGTCTTGCGGCGGCCAAATGGCAATACGATGTTTGTGTAGGGACCGGTGATAAATTGTTTGTGTTTTGGGGACTTGCTACTGGCGAATAAAACGCATACTTTGCGTCCCAGTCGGGGAGTGGCGCAGCCTGGTAGCGCATCTGGTTTGGGACCAGAGGGTCGCAGGTTCAAATCCTGTCTCCCCGACCATTCACCCAAAATCATTACTTTTGTGATGATGATGGGGACTTTAATAATTTGTTTGATTGGGTATCGGATTAAGACTGGGGGTTATGAAAATGGCGAATGCGCGCATTTATCGTCCGGCAAGGAACGCGATGCAGTCCGGCAAAGCCCGCATGAACAAGTGGGTTTTGGAATTCGAACCCGGTGAAGCCAAAACCCTCGACCCCTTGATGGGGTGGACGGGATCGGGCGATACCCGCGGCCAAGTCAAATTGCGCTTCGACACCCAGCAAGAGGCCGAAGCCTACGCTGAGCGCGCCGGCCTCGATGCCCTGGTCACCGCACCGCATGAGCCCAAACGCGTTCTCAAATCCTATGCGGATCGCTTCGCTTTTGACAGAGTGCGCTAAGTCTTGCGTTGCTACGAATTCGTCACATAATTTTAATTTATCTAACAGTGGTTGTGTTTCCACTATGCTCCCGTAGCTCAACTGGATAGAGCAGCGGACTTTAATTGAGGAGTGCACGGTGGGAAACCACCGATGTAGATCCGGCCAAATTCGGGGAAACCTCTGTTTGCAAGACGCAACGTGGCAATCCCGAGCCAAGCCCCTAAAGAATGTCTTCGGGGAAGGTGTAGAGGCCAGACGGTCGGGGCCTACGTCGTTGTTTTTCAGCGATACGGTCAAGGGATGGTCCAGACCCCAAACGCAATTGCGGCGACGAAAGTCGTGGTGGGTAAGCTAATCCGCAGGTTGCGCGTTCGAGTCGCGCCGGGAGCACCAGCGCCAAAGCCCCCTGATCAATGGTCAGGGGGCTTTGCTATGAAGTCTGAATACGATCGTTCCTTTGTGTAATCATCTGGACTATGCACAATACGCGTATGCGACTCGTCCATCTGGGTAATACTCGCAATCGTTGAATGTAGCTATAGTGTTAGATGGGACGGAAGGTGATAACGATGTATGGCGAGGAACAAATGAGCCGTATTCTGGTTATTGACGACGATAAGTTCGTTCGCACGTCCATTCGCGCCGTTTTGGAAAGCGCTGGGCATGAAGTCTTTGACGCCGGCGACGCTGATACAGGGATCCGCCAACAGCACCTGGCGCCTTTTGATGTCGCCATTGTCGATCTGGTGATGCCTCAAAAAGAGGGGCTGGAGACAATCCGCGAACTCAGGCGCGATTATCCCAACCTTGCCATTATCGCCATCTCTGGCGGCGGCGCGATTCTTAAAAAGAGCTTTGTCGATGCTGCGGAGCTGTTCGGCGCCACCGCCACATTGGAAAAACCGTTTGGTGGTGAAGACTTGCTGGGCGCCGTCGCGCACGCTTTAAACCCACCTGCAAACCCAGGCGGAATCAACGTGGACAACGCCAAAACGGCTTGATTTCAGCTTTTGCATGCCGGGCGTACATTGAGTGCGCCGTAGCCGAACACGTCATCGCGTCCAGGTTTGCCGAGGTCTTTGACCGCACGGCTGAGCAATTTGCGAAACGTCCGCGCATTTTTCGTGCGCCCGGCATTTTTCAAGATTGCCGCTGTGACCGTAATGTAGGGGACCGCAAACGAGGTGCCATAGTGCAGCGCGCCGCCGCCGCCGGGTGCAGCCGCCCAAATTCCGGTTCCGGGTGCGGCGAAGTCGATATGGGGCCCGGTGTTCGCGTACTTGTAAGCCAGTTTCTTGCCCTTCATGGCCGTGACGGCAATGACTTCGGTATAGGAAGCGGGGTACGCGCGGCGAGATGAGTTTCCCCAACTGCCGACGGACGCCACCAGCAACAGCCCGGATCGATCGGCGATGTCGAGGGCGCGGCGCACCAACTTGTTATCGTCACCGGCAATGGACATGTTCACGGCGTCAACCTTCAGCGTCGCCAGCCATTCCATGGATTTGACCAACGCCGCCGCAGAGCCGACCATTTGGCCGTCTTCGTTGATTTCAAACATGTTGGCGGAAAATAGCCGCGCACCCGGCAGCAAACCGCCCCATTCAGCTTTGCCCACCAATATATTGGCGATGGCGGTGCCGTGTTTGGCGTCGCCGGGCTTGCGGCCTGTTTTTGCAAAGGCCAAATGGGTGATGCGTTGGCCTTTGAGGGCCGGGTGGGTGAGGTCGACCCCGCTGTCGATTTGGCCGAGGCGAATGCCCTTGCCGCAGGTCGGCGAAATGCCTTGCCAGCCCGCAAGCATGCGCGCAGTTCTGGGGTGTTGCGCCTCTGGTCCGGAGCTGGGGCCGAAACGCGTGTTGGCGTCGAAGGTAACGCCGGGGAACTCGCGGCTCAAACGTTGTATGGCGTCGGGAACGCTCATGCCCTTTGGGGTTGAAAGGCGCAGCATGCGGATACCCAGGCTTTCCATCGTAAGGTTTTCAAGGACATGAAAGCCCATCGCGGTGACGCGGCCTTCAAAGTCTTCGGTGGGGTCCATCACCAAAACTTCTTCGGGTTCATATTCCGGTTTGGGTTTGGGGTCGGAACCGGGGCCGTCGCCAAAATCCATGTCCCAGTCCGGCGACGTAAAATCCTGTGAAGCGCCAGGCTCTGTGGATGGGAACGTATTGGCGTCGGAATTGTTTTTGTATTCTTCCGCCGAAATCACCCGTCCTTTGCTGTCGTACTGGAGGACTTTCGATTGCGCAAAGGCGAACGACGTCGCCAAAAGCAACGTACAGCTAAAGGTTATAGCGATCAGGGTGACGCAGCGCGCGGCGCGCGGCAGCCATGGATGTGTTGCGTTCACGTTTGTGCACTTAATCTATGGGCGGGCCGCAGACGCAATGTGTAGCGTGATAATTTGATAAAGCAACCCAGTAACGTGAAAAGCTTAACTGAACCGGCTTAAAATTTGGTTATTTGCAGGCTGGGCGCGCTTTGACGTAGCCGTACCCAAAAACGGCGTCTTTTCCAGGCTTGCCGAGATCGCGCGTGGCTTTGCTGAGCATGCGTCGCAAGTCGTTTGCGGTGGGCGTTTTGCCCGCTTTGTTGAGAATCGCCGCCATGGCCGTGATGTACGGCGTGGCGAACGACGTGCCGGTTTGCGGTTTGCCGCCGCCGCCCGCCAGGGCGGTGTAGATGCCGACGCCAGGGGCGGCGAAATCGACGTATTTACCTTGGTTGGCGTGGCTGTAGATCAACTCGCCGCCTTTGGTCGCAGTGACGGCGACCACGTAGTCATATGCCGCCGGGTAGGCCGGTTTGTCAGTCCGTCCCCAGTTGCCGACGGCGGCGACCAGCATTAAGTTTGCGCGTTTGGCGAGGTCGAACGCCTTGCGCACGACCTTGTTGTCGCCACCGGCGATGGACAAATTGACGGCGTGAACCTTTTTGGTCGCCAACCAATCGACGGCTTTCATCAACCCGATAGCGGAGCCGACTTTTTTACCTTTTTCGTTGATTTCGAACATATTGGCGGCGTAAAGCTGAGCGCCCGGCAACAGGCCGCCCCATTCCACATTGCCGACCAACATCGCGGCGACGGCGGTCCCGTGGTCGGGTGGACCGGGTTTGCGACCGGATTTTGTGAAGGCTTGATGGGTGATCTTTTGACCGCGCAGCGCGGGGTGCGTGACGTCTACACCGCTGTCGATTTGACCCAAAATGAGGCCCGTTCCACAAGTTGCGGACAAACTTTCCCAGCCGGCCATCGCGCGCGGGTTGGACCCGGCTTGCGCCGTACCGGCGGAACTGTCTTCAAACTGGTTGTTGGCGTCCATGGTGACGCCGGGCAACAAAACGGCGAGCTTTCTCAACGCATCGGGAACGCTCATGCCGGGGGGCGTGGAAACGCGCACGATCTTGAGGCCCAAGCGCCCAAGGTTGACGTGTTCCATCACGTTGAAACCGGCAGGTCGAATTTTGTCTTCGAAGCCCGCTGGGGGGGCGGCGATGATGACCTCACCGGGTTCATAGGCTTGGTCCGGTGAAAAGGTCGAACGTACGCCTTCGAACGCCTTGAAGGCCTCCAACTGAGACTTGCTCAAAGTCGTCGCCGTTTCGGCTTCGGCGACTTGATTCGTCGGGGGGGCGTCGATATTTACGGTTGACGCGTGTTTGGGTTTTTCGGGGGCGTCGATGACATTATAGAGGCTTAAGCCGCCAAAAATGAGCGCTACAATCGCGCCAAGACCGCCAACAATGCTAATGATGGTCTTGGTGTCGGAATCCATGCCCTGTTTCTTCGGGGCGGCTTTGGCCTTCTTTTTGGCGCCCGATCGAGCCGGTGCTTTAGATACAGGTTTCTTCGGATTCTGCGTCGCCATGATGATCTTTGCCCGATTGTTTGTGTAAAATATATAGTATTATCTTATAACAATAATTACATAAAAGGCCAAGTTTATCGGGCCTTCAATAGCACATATGCATGTATGATCTTTGTGTACTTATAAGCGATTGGCGCCCGGGCCGTAACCGCCGAGGCTGTGGCGATCAATAGCAACGGCTTTGATCAGGGCGTGCACAGGCTTTCCCACTTCCAACGGCATGTCCTTCAACGATTTCTGGGTGATCCGGGCCAGTACGGTTTGCGGGCCGCTTTCAGTCTTGTTTTCGCTGTGCGGCGAGACGCTCAACGCCACTTCGACATGAGAGCCCGCGCCGGGTTGGATTTCGCGCACGGTGCACGGCAAGATGTTGAGGATCGAGGTGCCTTCGGGACGGGCGAGGGCAAGGGATACGTCGCGCGCGCGCACCCGCAAGCGCACGCGTTGCCCGCGGGGCAAATCAACCTTTGAGACAAACATCGCGTGGCCGAGCAAGGACAGTTTGGTCAGGTGGTGTGCGTCGATGTGCTCATCGACGGTTGGCGTGAGCACCGCGCCCGCTTCGTAGCGTCCGGTGAGCGGACCCAAATCGATGCGCCCCATGATGTCTTCGACGTCGCCTTGCGCCGCGACTTGGCCGTTCGAAATGAGCACCAAGGTGTCAGACAGGCGCACCACTTCTTCCACCGCGTGCGATACGTAGACGACCGGCAGATCGAAATCCGTCGCGAGGCGTTCGATGTAGGGCAGAATTTCGCTTTTGCGCGCCGCATCCAATGACGCAAGCGGCTCATCCATCAGCAAAATCCGCGGATTGCTGAGCAATGCGCGACCAATGGCGACACGTTGCTTTTCGCCACCCGACAGGTTGACGGGACGGCGCTCTAACAGGCGTTCGAGGCCCAACAAGGCAACCACCCGCTCAAAGGTCTCTGTGCGTTTGGCGGCTTCAAGTCGGCCCAGGCCATAGCGCAGGTTCTTCGCCACGCTGAGGTGCGGGAACAAGCGCGCATCTTGAAATACGTACCCGACATGGCGGCGTTCCGGCGCGATGTCGATGCCTTGGGCGCTGTCGAACAGGGTATCTGCGCCGATGCGGATGTGGCCGCTGTCGGGCTTGATCAGACCCGCCAGCATGGCGACGATGGTGCTTTTTCCGGCGCCCGATTTGCCGAATAATGAGGTGACGCCGGGCCCGGCGTCGATCTTCACGTCAATGGCGAATGCGCCGCTGCGGCGTTTTACGTCGAGCGATAGCAGTGGCGCTTGCTCAGGCATAATCCTCTCCTTGCGTCATGCGGCGCACGCGGCGCGCCAAGGCCTCGCTGACGATCAGGGCGATCAGCGCCACGATCACCGCCAAAACCGCAAGGCGAAATGCGCTGTTTTCGCCGCCTGGAACTTGAGTGAAGTTGTACAGCGCCAAAGGTAGGGTCCGGGTTTCACCGGGGATATTGGACACGAACGTGATGGTCGCGCCAAACTCGCCCAACGCCCGGGCAAACGCCAGCACCGCCCCGGTGACCACGCCGGGCAGCATCAAGGGCAACGTCACGGTGAAAAATACCCGCAGCGGCGTCGCGCCCAAGGTGCGCGCGGCTTGTTCCAATCCGGGGTCAACGGCTTCCAGGCTCAGGCGCATGGCGCGCACCATCAACGGAAACGCCATCACCGCTGCGGCCACCGCCGCGCCTTTCCAGGTGAAGGCTAGGCTCAGCCCAAACGTCTCATACAACCACCCGCCCAGCGCGCCGCCGCGGCCCAACACGATCAACAAAACATAGCCAACCACCACCGGTGGTAGGACCAAAGGCAGATGTACGACGCCGTTTAAAATGCCATGACCGGGAAAGCGGTGGCGCGCCAACACCCAAGCGACCCAAAGGCCCAACGGCAGGCTCGCCACCGTGGCCCAGGTCGCGACCTTGAGGCTGAGGCTGAGGGCTTCCCATTCCAAAGGCGTTAAGGTCCAGCTCATGGCGCCCCCTCAAACCCAGCGGCTATAAAGGCCGCTTGTCCCTCAGGACTTGTCAGCAGGTTCATCACCGTGCGAACGGCGGGGCGGTCATGGCCGCGGATGATCGCAGCGGGATAGGTGATGGGGCTGTGGCTGCGTTGCGGGAACGGCGCAAAGACGGAAACTTTATCTGAACGCCGAGCGTCGGACGCGTAGACAACGCCCAATCGCGCCTCGCCGCGCGCCACCAACATCAAGGCGGAGGTGACGTCGCGTGTGGGCGCCAAATTGTTCTGTACCTTGGCCCACATTTTCATCATGCCTAGGGCTTCACGGCCATAAATGCCTGCGGGAACGTGTTCGGGGTCGGCGATGGCCAGGCGTTCGCCCTGTAAAACGGTGTCGAGCGGATAACCCGGCCCGAACGCCATCAGCGGCGTGGCGAACGGTTTCGGCCCGGCGATCAGCACCAGTTGGTTGGTGGCGACGACGCGTTTGCTATCGTAAACGATGACGCCACGATCGGTCAGACGATCCATCCACCGCACATTTGCGGAAATGTAGATGTCCGCCGGTGCGCCGTGTTCAATCTGGCGCGCCAAGGTGGAGCTTCCGGCGTGAACCGCTTTGAGGGTAATGGCGCGTTGCTTGAACAAAGGGGCGAGCGCTTCCAGAACGGGCTGGGTGCTGGCGGCGGCGAAGATGGTTACCGTTTCATCGGCGCGCACAGCGCTGGTTGTCGCCAGACCAAGCACAGCCACAAGTCCGACCAACAGCGCAGAAACACGTCTCAGTTTCATTCGCATCCCCAATGAAAACGTTATATTTCAGTATGCATAACGGCAGTCATTTGCGCTCAATGTCAAGGTGTTGGCTGGACATATCCGTGTGTGACGTTGATCACACGTCATTCGTCATATTTGTGTAAACTCTTCATCAGGGCTACTGTGGCTACTGATCTGGGGTTAATGCAGGTAGATTAGTCACATAAATAGAGTGCTAGACCATGGAACTGCATCTCAATGAAGACCGTCGCAAGCATCCACGCGCTGGGCGCATGGGGCTTATCGTGCGTTTGGAAGGGCAGACCTTTGAGGTCACCAACTGGAGCATGGGCGGTTTTTTGCTAGACGACTATAAAGGCCCGTTGACCCCCGGTGCATTGGTGACCGTGGCCGGGATCGGCTGTCGCAAAACAGATATGCACGAAGTCGATTTGCCCGCCCGCGTAGTGCGCACCGATGACGGCGTGATCGCAGTGAACTATCTCGGCCTCGACGCAAAAGCTTATGACTTTCTGACCGATGCACTGAACCAATGCGGTGAAATGCGCAACTTGGTTTAAGTTTCCAGCAATTGTCCCGGCAAGTGGGCGGCGAATGTGTCGCGCACCGCTTGCTCACTTAAACCCCGGGTGATGAACACCAGCCGCGAACATTTTTCGATGCCGTCCCACGACGGTAGGGCAGCGGGCGGGTGAAACACATGCTGCACGCCATGCACGGCGACGGGGCGGTCGACGTCTTTGACATCCACGATCCCTTTCATGCGCAAAACGTTGGCCCCTTGGGTGGCGAGTAAAGTTTCCAGCCAGTCTTGAAACGCCATGAAATCGATAGGCCCTTCGGCGCGCAGCACAAAGGTGCGGATGTTTTTGTCGTGGCGATGTCCATGCCCATGATCATGTTGGTGATCGGAAATGGCTTCATCACCCAGCCAGCGTTGCGCATGCGGCACGAAGTCGCGATCAAACAAACCCGCATCGATCAGATCGCGCGCCGCCACCTGTCCGTGTTCGGCCTTGATCTGCGTTGCGGCGGGGTTGAGGTCGCTGAGCCGCGCTTCTAGCGGTGCCAGATCGTCGGCGATATCGCATTTGGTGATGATGATGCGGTCGGCGATGGCGGCCTGTTTGACGGCTTCATTGTGGTTGTCCAAGGTGTTGAACCCCAGCACCCCGTCCACCGTGGCGACCAGACCGTCGAGGCGAAATTGACCGGCGATGATCGGGTCGCTCATCAAGGTATGCACGATCGGGGCGGGGTCGGCCAGACCGGTGGTTTCGATCACCAAGCGTTCAAACGGCGGTATGCGCCCGTCGGCGCGTTTGGCGATCAGTCCGCGCATGGCTTCGACCAAATCGGAGCGCACCGAGCAGCACACGCAACCGCTTTCCAGCAATACAGTGCTTTCGTCGATTTTTTCGACCAGAAGGTGATCGATAGACACGTCGCCGAATTCGTTGATCAATACTGCGGCTTGACCGAGGTCGGGATCGTCCAAAAGATGGTTGAGCAGCGTGGTTTTGCCGCTGCCGAGAAAACCCGTCAGCACCGTTACAGCGATCGCGGTGGGGGGAGACGTCGGGGCGTCAGCCATACAGATCGTCCGGTGAAACCTCAACCTCGGCGATGTTGGTCACTTCGCCGTCGCGCACCGATTTGTAAAAACAGTTGCGCCGACCGGTGTGGCACGCCACGCCTTTTTGATCGACCAACGCCAGCACGGTGTCGCTGTCGCAGTCCCAACGAAAATCGATCAGACTTTGCACCTGGCCGGAGCTTTCGCCCTTGCGCCACAGTTTGGACCGCGAGCGCGAAAAATAGCACACCCGCCCGGTGGTCAGCGTTTCGATCACCGCATCGCGGTTCATCCACGCCATCATGAGGATTTCGCCACCATTGCCATCCCCGACGTGTTGTTGCGCGATGGCCGCGATCAAACCGTCTTTGGTGTAGCTCAGTTGGTCCGCAACTTGAGCGGCCAGTTCGGGTGATGTGGGGTAGTCGGTGCTCATAAGTCTGGTCCGTTATTGTGCGGGGTTGGCGTTTTTGCCGCGCGGCTGCAGGCATGTTTCCATGGATACGATGATGCCCTGGATGATGCGCACGTAAGTGGTGTCGGACAAGGACAAATGAATGCCCATGGGATCGACTTCGCGTATTGCGATGCGGGTCTCAGCATTTAAACGTTCCGCCAGTTTGGGCGCGAATTGCGGTTCATGCAAAAGGCATTTGACGTTCTTGCTTTTGATCAGCTCGATGATCTCTGCGACGTGCTTTGCGCCCGGTTCGCGGCCCGGCGTGGTTTGAATGTGGCCGACTTCGTTAAAGCCGAATTCAAGCGCCAAATAGCCGAAACCATCGTGCTGCACCAAGTACGGCGTGTAGCGCATCTCGACCACGAAATCCATGGTCTTGCGCGACAAGATGGTGATTCGCTGGCGGGCCTTTTTGGCGTTTTTTGCGTAAGCATCGGCGTTTGCGGGATCGACCTCGCTCATGATGTCGGCGATGTGCGACACCATCTTGCGGGCGTTGGACGGGGCCAGCCAGACATGCGGATCGACGTTGCCGTGGCCGTGGTCATCGGTCTCGTCAAAGCGGATCAAGCGCAATCCCGGCGTTTGCAACAACTCGACCACTTGGGCTTTGCCCGCCAGCTTGTCGAGTGGGCCGATCAGCGTCGTTTCCAAACCGGGTCCGATCCAAAACACCACCTCGGCGTTTTCCAGCATCGTCGCTTGGGACGGCTTCAGCGAAAACATATGCGGCGAGGCGGTCGCCGGAATGACCAGATCCGGATTGCCCAAGCTGCCCATGACCATTTTCACCAGTGCTTGCACCGGCTTGATCGAGGTGACCACCTTGGGCGGCGCGGCAAGCGTTGGCGAGGGGGCCATTCCCAAGATTACAGCGATCAGCAATGTGGCCATCAACGGTATCGTGGGATTGAGAAAACGCGGCTTGAACATTGTTGGCTATCCTCTGGTGGCTGGGGCATGGACGATTGTGCGCCACGATACAATATAACGTTTGGCGCTGAAAGGATAAATGTTATAACATAACACTATGTCAGGAACGGATAATCCTCATGGTCCCACCGCCAAGTAAGCACGCACCATCTTCTCCGTCGCCATCTGCGCCGGTTAAGCCCGGCGCCTTTCCCGATGCTCGCCACGATCACGCCAAGTGCGTGCGTGCAGCCCTGGCGCGCGCCGAGCAGATTTGCGCCGCACGCGGTGTGCGCCTGACCGACATTCGACGCCACGTGTTCGAACTGGTGTGGCAAAGCCACAATCCGGTGGGCGCTTATGACGTGTTGGAACGGCTCAGCGCAAAATCGCGCAAGGCGCAACCGCCGACCGTGTATCGCGCGCTCGAATTTCTGCTGGCGCAAGGCTTGATCCATCGCATTGAAAGTTTGAATGCCTATATCGGCTGCACAGTACCGGACATCGATCACGCCGGGCAGTTCTTGATTTGTCGCGATTGTGGCATGGCGGCGGAACTGATCGACAGCCGCATCGACGCGGCCATCGGCAAAGGCGCGCAGGCGGTCGGTTTCTGCATTGAACATCCAACGGTCGAGTTGGAAGGTGTGTGCGCGCGCTGTCGAAAAACGGCTTGCGCCCATGAATGACGTCGCAACCCCTATAGAGGCCCCGGTCTTAATTGAAGCAAAGGGCGTCGAAGTCGCCTTTGGCGGTCACACGGTGCTGTCGGGCGGCGACGTCAGCGTGCGCGCGGGCGAAATCGTTACGCTGATCGGTCCCAACGGTGCGGGTAAGACCACGTTGGTGCGAGTGATGTTGGGCTTGATTAAGCCCAGCGTTGGCATGGTGACGCGCAAAAAAGGCCTGTCGATCGGTTACATGCCGCAACGCCTATCCATCGATCCGGCGCTGCCCATCACGGTCAAACGGTTCTTGGCCTTGGGCGCGCCACGTGGTTTGCACACGCACGATTTCGAGTCTGTGCTGGAGGACGTTGGCGCGGGCCATGTCATCGACCAACCCATGCAGGGCATTTCCGGCGGCGAGATGCAGCGCGTGTTGCTGGCGCGGGCGATGCTGCGCAAACCCGATCTTTTGGTCTTGGACGAGCCTGTTCAAGGTGTCGATCTGACCGGTCAGGCGGAACTTTATCGTTTGGTGCAAAATATTCGCGAACGGCGCCGCGTCGGCGTGCTGATGGTGTCGCACGACTTGCACGTGGTGATGGCGCAAACCGATCACGTGATCTGCCTCAACCAGCATGTGTGCTGTGCGGGCCATCCCCATGCGGTCAGCCGTCACCCGGAATTCGTCGCGTTGTTCGGTGACGAGGTCGCCGAGACGTTGGCGGTGTATGCCCACCATCACGATCATGAACATGCTCTAGATGGTCACGTCCATGGGGAGCATTGCGACCATGATTGAGCTCGATACATTTTTGGTGCGCGCCTTGCTGGCCGGCGTCGCCGTGGCCATCGTTGCGGGGCCTTTAGGGGCGTTCGTGGTGTGGCGGCGGATGGCGTACTTCGGCGGGGCGTTGTCGCACACCGCGTTGTTGGGCGTGGCGCTTGGCTTCGTCGTCGGTGTTGATCCGGTGCTGGGCGTCGGTTTTGTCGTTGTCGCCGTGGCCCTGATTCTCAGCGGTTTACAGCGGGTGAGGGGGCTGTCGCTCGACACGCTGTTGGGTGTGGTCGCCCATGCGGCGCTGGCGGTGGGCCTGATCGTCGCCTCGACTTTGGACAGTGTGCGCATCGATTTGATGGGCTATCTGTTCGGCGATATCTTGGCTGTCGGGTGGGCCGATGTTGCATGGATTTGGGGCGGGGTGTTGTTGATCCTCGCGGTGCTGTTGCGGTTGTGGCGGCCTTTGCTCAGCGCCACCGTACACGCCGATCTGGCCCAGGTCGAAGGCGTCAATGTACGGCGCACGGATTTGGCGTTCATGCTGTTGCTGGCGGTGGTGGTGGCGCTTGCGATGCAGGTGGTGGGGATCTTGTTGGTGACGTCGATGTTGATCATTCCCGCGTCCGCCGTGCGCAGCGTATCGCGCACGCCCGAAGCCATGGGCGTGCTGGCGGCCGCGGTGGGCGTGTTGTCGGTGGTGGCCGGGTTGTGGGCGTCGTATCAATACGACGCGCCCGCCGGACCCAGCATCGTCGCCGCGTCGTCGTTGGTGTTTGTGCTTGGGTTGTTTAAGTCGAAAGGCGCCTAAGACGTAAGGCGCTTAAGGCCGGCGTCCAGATCATTGAGCAAATCATCGGGGTCTTCCAATCCGGCGTGAATGCGCAAGGTGGGTTGCTTGTAGGGCCAGTCATAGGTCGTGCGCATGGTGCGCGGATCGGACGGGATGATCAAACTTTCGAAACCGCCCCAGCTGTAGCCCATGGCGAACAGCTCCATGCCGTCGAGCATACGCGCCAAGTCTTGCGCGGACGGGCCGTCTTTCAACACGATGCCGAATAAACCCGACGACCCGGTGAAGTCGCGTTTGAAAACATCATGGCCGGGGCAGCTGGGCAAGGCGGGGTGCAGAACGGTTTCGACTTCGGGGCGCGCCGCCAGCCATTCGGCCAATTTGAGGCCGGTGCTTTCGTGACGCGGCAACCGTGTCGCCAAGGTGCGCAACCCGCGCAGTCCCAAATAACAATCGTCCGGCGCCGTCGCGTAACCAAGTCCCACCTGAGTGATCTTGATGTGCTCATAAAGGCTGCGATCATTGACGGTCAGCGTTCCCAACATGGCGTCGGAATGGCCGACGATGTACTTGGTCGCGGCCTGCAAGGAAATGTCCACGCCGTGTTCGAACGGCTTGAAGTGGTAGCCGGCGGACCAAGTGTTATCCATCACCAGCTTGGCGCCGCCTTCGTGGGCGACGTCGGCGATCATCGGGATGTCTTGAACTTCGAAGGTGATGGAACCGGGCGCCTCGGCGAACACGATCTTGGTGTTTTCGCGCATCAGAGCTTTAAGTTCAGCCGCGCTCGCCATCGGCGGGTAATACGACACCTCGACGCCGAACTTTTTCAAGAATCCTTTGCAATAAAGAATGGTCGGATAATAGACGCTGTCGCTGACCAGAACGTGATCGCCCGCATGTAAGGTCGAAGCCAGCGACACCGCAATCGCCGCCATGCCCGACGGAACCGCGACACAATGGGCGGCGCCTTCCAAGTCGGCGACGGCTTCTTCGAACGCAAACGTGGTTGGGGTGCCGAAACGGCCATAATAAACGCGGTCGAATTTGTGCTTCTCCGCGTCATGCAGGGCTTCGACGGTCGGGAAAGTTACGGTCGAGGCATGATACACCGGCGGATTGACGATGCCGAAATTGGCTTCGGGGTTGCGCCCCGAAGTGGTCAGGCGCGTGTCGGCATGCTTGCTTTTGCGGTCATTGGTCATATGAAAGGCTGTGTCCTGGTTGTATATGTAATCAAGATGTGCGCGGATTGAGTGGTAAAAATCTCCAATAAGATCAAGTCATTGTGACCTGAAATGGGCTTAGATGCTAGCTTTCTGGTTGAGTATTGGCGTTAAACTCACCATCTAGTTCAAACGGGGTATCGCGCTTGTGGATTGTTTCGATACAATTCAGACTTGAGGTGTCTGAAACAATCGTGTTACGCCTTTGAACCATCTGGTGCGAGACGGGCTTCCATGCATTTGTGTGCAAACGGTTGGGGAACCGGGAAGTTCATCTTCAAATAACATACCGTCATGTGAGTCTCATGTGGCGGTTATGAAAAAATTAAATTGGGAATTTTCGGAGGAATTAACCGTGAAAAAAACTATGATCGCTCTCGGCGCCGTGGCCGCCACTATGGTCGCCACGTCGGCTTTTGCTGGAACGCTTGACGATGTCAACAAACGTGGAACGCTGTCTTGCGGCGTCAGCACCGGCTTGCCGGGCTTTTCTGCACAGGACGAAAAAGGCAACTGGACCGGCATCGACGTCGATACCTGTCGCGCTGTTGCCGCCGCTGTTTTGGGCGACGCCAATAAAGTGCGCTTTGTGCCGCTGACCGCCAAAGAACGCTTTACCGCGTTGCAATCTGGCGAAATCGACATGCTGTCGCGCAACACCACCTGGACACACACCCGCGACACTTCGTTGGGCCTGAACTTTGCCGGCGTGAACTACTACGACGGTCAGGGCTTCTTGGTGCAAAAAGCACTCGGTGTGAAGTCTGCTAAGGAACTCGATGGCGCTTCGGTCTGTATCCAGGCTGGCACCACCACCGAGCTGAACTTGGCTGACTACTTCCGCCTCAACGGCATGAAGTACTCCGCAGTCGTGTTCGACACGTCCGATCAAACCCGTGAAGGTTTTGAATCGTCTCGTTGCGACATCTTGACGTCCGATCAATCGCAGCTCTATGCGATCCGTTCCAAGATGGCTAAACCTGATAGCGCTGTTGTGATGCCGGAAGTCATCTCCAAAGAGCCGCTCGGCCCCGTGGTCCGTCAGGGCGACGATCAGTGGTTCAACATCGTCAAGTGGACGCTGTACGCACAAGTTAACGCCGAAGAAATGGGCGTAACGTCTGCAAACGCAAAAGAGATGTCCATGGGTAAAAACCCGGGCATCAAACGTCTGCTCGGCACCGAAGGCGACGCTGGCACCAAGCTGGGCCTCAGCGCTGACTGGGCGCTCAACGCCGTCAGCCAAGTCGGTAACTACGGCGAAATGTTCGAACGTAACGTCGGACCGAAAACGCCTCTGGCCATTTCCCGTGGCTTGAACGCGCTGTGGAGCAATGGCGGTCTGCAATACGCACCGCCTGTCCGCTAAAGCATAATGGTGATCCGGCCATGTCCCCCTGGGGCATGGCCGGTTTGCTATTGATCTCATAGATCAAAGCTCAACTTTATTGAGCGCATTGGGGACGGGAGATACGGGCGCATGGCGGACCCGACAGATACTCACGGTACATCCAGTCAACGCAAGACGGCAATCTGGAACGACCCAACGTTCCGATCCATCACCTTTCAGGTGTTGGCTGCTGCGGCAATCGGCTGGTTTTTCTATACGATTTTTGACAACACGCTGACGAACATGGAACGCCGTGGCATCACCACCGGTTTTGCGTTCCTCGACAGTACGGCAGGGTTCGGCATTCTCATGTCGCTCATCGAATACGATGAAACCCATACCTATGGCGATACGTTTTTCGTCGGCTTGTTGAACACGCTTTTGGTGTCCGTTATGGGCATCGTCACGGCGACCATCTTAGGCTTCATCCTCGGCGTTGCGCGGTTGTCCAGCAACTGGCTGATCGCCAAGATCGCCACGGTGTATGTTGAGATTTTGCGCAACATTCCGTTGCTGCTGCAAATTTTCTTTTGGTATTTTGCGGTGTTGTCGACCTTGCCGCATCCACGAGACAGCATCAATGTGCTGGATGGCGTGTTCCTTAATGGCCGTGGCCTGTATGTTCCGGGGCCGATTCCGGAAAGCGGTTTTGGGATCGTCACAACGATCTTCCTCATGGCGCTTGTGGCGTCATTTGTGATCGTGCGGTGGGCCAACAAGCGCCAGATGGAAACGGGACAGCCGTTCCCGTCGTTCCTCACCTCGTTCGGTCTGATGATCATCTTGCCGTTGTTGGCGTTTTTCGTTGCGGGCATGCCGATGAGCTTGGATTACCCGGCGCTGAAGGGCTTCAATTTCCAAGGCGGCATTCGCGTGATCCCGGAATTGATGGCGTTGTGGTGGGCCTTGTCGCTCTACACCGCAGCCTTCATCGCCGAAATCGTGCGCGCCGGCATCTTGGCCGTCAGTCACGGGCAAACTGAAGCCGCTCATGCACTGGGGCTGCGCAACGGTCCGACCTTGCGTTTGATCGTTATTCCTCAGGCCATGCGCGTGATCATTCCGCCGTTGACGTCTCAGTATTTGAATTTGGCGAAAAACTCGTCCCTGGCGACGGCCATCGGGTATCCCGATCTGGTCGGCGTATTCATGGGCACGACGTTGAATCAAACGGGTCAAGCGGTGGAAATCGTCGCGATGACCATGGCGGTTTACTTGATCATGAGCTTGTCGATCTCGGGGCTGATGAACTGGTACAACAAAAGAATGTCCCTGGTCGAAAGATAGGGAAGGAGCGTGAGGATATGAACGAATTCAAACCACTTCCCGATCTTCCGCCGCCCGCTGCAATGACTGGCGTCGTTGGGTGGCTGCGCACCAACTTGTTTTCAACCCCGCTGTATACGGTGTTGACCCTTGTGGTGGCCTACGTGTTGTACATCACGCTGGTTCCGGTTTTGGATTGGGCAATTTTTTCGGCCAATTTTGTCGGCGATGACAAATCGGCATGTGTATCCGGCGGCGCGTGTTGGGCCTTTATTGGCCATCGCCTGGATATCTTTAAGTACGGCAGTTACCCATCCTCCCAATACTGGCGGCTGGATCTGTCCTTTTTACTGCTGGTTTTGTCTTTTGGACCGCAGTTTTTCGAGAAGTTCCCCTACAAAATGCCGTTGGGTATTTTCTCGCTGACCGGCTTGCCGGTGGTCTGTTTTGTCTTGATCGCGGGCAGCGACACGTTCGGTTTGGAGCATGTCGAAACCGAAAAATGGGGCGGCATGGCGTTGACCTTGATGCTGGCCTATGTCGGCATCGTCGCGGCGCTGCCGTTCGGTATCGTGCTGGCGTTGGGGCGTCGTTCCGAGATGCCGGTCATCCGCACGTTCTGTATCGCGTTTATCGAACTGTGGCGCGGTGTGCCGCTGATTTCGGTGTTGTTCATGTCGTCGGTGATGTTACCGCTGTTTTTGCCCGATGGCATGAACTTCGATAAATTGCTGCGCGCCTTGATCGGCATCACCATGTTCCAGTCCGCCTACATGGCCGAGGTGATCCGCGGTGGCTTGCAAGCCATTCCCCGCGGTCAGTACGAAGCCGCCAAGGCATTGGGCTTGAGTTATTGGAAAAGCATGGGGCTGATCATTTTGCCGCAAGCGCTCAAGTTGGTGATTCCGGGCATCGTCAACACCTTCATTGCATTGTTCAAGGACACGACGCTGGTGCTGATCATCGGTCTGCTGGACATCCTGGCGACGGTTCAAGCTGCGATCACCGATCCATCTTGGGGCAATGTCGCGATCGAAGGGTATGTCTTCGCCGCAGGGTGCTTTTGGGTGTTCTGTTTTGGTATGTCGCGTTACAGCCAAAAACTCGAACGCAAATTGCACACCGGTCACAAACGTTAAGTCCTCAGTAGGAAGATTATGGCTATGGAAAACGCAACTTCAAACGAACTGGCCGTCCAACTGGTGGACGTCAACAAATGGTATGGTGAGTTTCACGTTCTAAAAAACATCAACCTCAACGTCAGCCCCGGCGAACGCATCGTCATTTGCGGCCCTTCGGGGTCCGGTAAATCGACCATGATTCGCTGCATCAATCGCTTGGAAGAACACCAGGCGGGGCAAATCATCGTCAACGGGATCGAACTGACCGAAGACGTCAAACGCATCGACGAAGTCCGTCGTGAAGTCGGTATGTGCTTTCAGCACTTCAATCTGTTCCCGCATCTGACGGTGTTGGACAATTGCACGCTGGCTTTGATTTGGGTTCGCAAAATGCCCAAGGCGGAAGCTGAAAAAATCGCCATGCATTATCTCGAACGCGTCAAAATCCCTGAGCAAGCCGACAAATTCCCCGGTCAGCTTTCGGGGGGGCAGCAGCAACGCGTGGCGATTGCGCGTTCTTTGTGCATGAATCCGAAAATTATGTTGTTCGATGAGCCGACCTCGGCGCTGGATCCGGAAATGATCAAGGAAGTGCTCGACGTTATGGTCGAACTCGCCGAAGAAGGCATGACCATGTTGTGCGTGACCCATGAAATGGGCTTCGCCAAATTGGTCGCCAACCGCGTGATCTTCATGGACGCCGGTCAGATCGTCGAAGAAAACAATCCGCATGAGTTCTTCGACAATCCGCAAAACGACCGCACCAAGATGTTCCTCAGCCAGATTTTGAATCACTGAGGAAAGGGGATAATCCATGTCACCGACACCTAAATGCCTGCGTGATCGCGCAGAGGAAGCCAAGGCGAAAATCCAGAAAATTCTGGATGTTTCGTGCGCCGGTCACGATGAAGAAGTGATCCAGGCGATCGAGCAAACCATCATCGATGCTTTGCTGGAAGAACGCGAACGCTGCGCCAGCATCGCGTTCGATCACGTCTGCGCAGAAGACCGTGACCGCGCCCACAAGGTTTCGGAAGAAATCAAACGCGTGCGCACCGCCTTAGCGGCCAACTTGGACAGCATGCGCTAAGCACTTGCCTCACTCAATAAAAAGCCCCGGCCGACGTGCCGGGGCTTTTTTGTGCTTTAGGTCGATCAGCTATTGATCGGCACATCGGGATCGTCGCCCCATTCGGCCCAAGAGCCGTCATAGATGGCGACGTCTTCCTTACCCATCAAATACAGCGCAAAAGCGATCACGCATGCTGTGACGCCTGACCCGCAGGTTACTGTGGCGGGCTTGTCCAGGTCGATGCCGACGCCATTGATCAATTCACAAATGTCTTCAGGGCTGCGAAATGTGAAGTCATGGGACGGTGGCGTGATAAAGGTGAACGGCAGGTTGATCGAGCCGGGGATGTGGCCCAGGCGTTCGGTCGGACGCGGTTCGTGATCGACGCCCCGATAGCGGCCTTCGTTGCGCGCATCGATGACTTGGAATTTGTGGCTTTCCAAGTTGGCGAGCATTTGCTTTTTGGTTTTGACCAAGGCGTTGTTTTGGCGCGCGGTGAAGTGGCGTTCTTGGATTTGCGGTTCATCGGTTTCGATGGGGCGGCGTTCCTTGCCCCAACGAACCAACCCGCCGTCCAGCACGCAGACATCTTTGTGGCCGAACAGGCGAAACATCCACCACACCCGGCACGCGGCCATGTAACCGCCGTTGCTGTCATAGATGACGATTTTGGAACCGTCGCCCAGGCCCAGCTTGCGCACGTGAGATGAAAACTTCTCCGCGCTCGGTAGCATGTGCGGCAGCTCAGAATCGCTGTCGCAAATCTTGTCGATGTCGAAATGCACCGCGCCGGGGATGTGGCGGTAGGTCCACTCCTCATAGGCGTCGCGGTCGGCGTGGGGCAGGTGATAGGTGGCGTCGACGATGCGCACGTCCGGAGCGTTCAGATGCGCCTCAAGCCATTCGCCGCTGACCAATGCATCGGGGTGTTTGTATTTCATCGTGTTCGCCTTCGCCCATTGAAGTGCCCGTTTAGGGCTGTGGCGCGGACATTAGCAAATACTGAATTGCTATTCCAGCCAATCCGGAACGGGTAGCCCCTTCGATTTCAAAAACGCCGGATTGAACAGCTTCGACTGATAGCGGGTGCCAAAATCGCACAGCACCGTGACGATGGTGTGCCCGGGGCCCATTTTCTTGGCCAGATGGATCGCGCCCGCGACATTGATGCCGCTGGACCCGCCCAAGCACAGGCCTTCGTGCTTCAAGAGATCAAAAATGACCGGCAGGGCCTCATGATCGGAAATTTGGAAGGCTTCATCAATTGGCGCACCCAGCAGGTTGTCGGTGATGCGCCCTTGGCCGATGCCTTCGGTGATGGATGACCCCTCAGATTTCAGCTCACCGTGCTTGTAATGGCCAAACAGCGCCGATCCCATGGGGTCGGCGATCGCTGTGACGATGTTTGGGTTTTTGTCCTTCAAGCCCATGGCCACACCCGCTAGAGTGCCGCCGGTGCCCACGGCGCAAACGAAACCATCGACCTTGCCGTCGGTTTGCGCCCAGATTTCCGGCGCCGTGCCTTCGATGTGGGCGCGGCGGTTGGCTTGGTTGTCGAACTGGCGCGCCCAAATGGCGCTGCCGGGTTCGATGGCGTTCAGTTCCTTGGCCTTGCGCTCGGACACATGAACGTAATTTTCGGGGTTCTTATAAGGAACGGCAGGGACCTCGATCAGTTCGGCCCCGCACAAACGGATGGTGTCTTTCTTTTCCTGAGATTGCGTGTCGGGGATCACGATCACCGATTTGTAGCCCAGCGCATTGCCGACCAACGTCAAGCCGATGCCGGTGTTGCCCGCGGTGCCTTCGACGATGGCGCCGCCGGGTTTGAGCAGTCCGCGTTGTTCTGCGTCGCGGATAATGAACAGCGCCGCGCGGTCCTTGACGGAGCCCCCGGGGTTGGTGAATTCGGCTTTGCCAAGAATTTCACATCCCGTGGCTTCGGACGCGGCTTTAAGACGGATCAGGGGGGTGTTGCCGATGGCGTTGGGGAGATCAGAGCAGACATCCATTATTAACACACCTGTTGCTGTATATAAATATTATCGACTTCTTATGTTGTGTTGAATATAGGCGGTCAATGAAATCATGTCCAGCGTTGACGTAGCGCATCGAGATTTAGCTTGAACCATTGCATGGCGATCAGCGTCATGGCGTTGATGAAGCGGCCTTCATCCAGCCATTTCAGGGCGGTGTCGGTATCTATGGTGAGCACACGGATGTCTTCGTGTTCGTGTTCCAAACCATGCACGCCCCCGGCATTCGACGCATCGATGCGGGCGCAGAACAGAAAAATACTTTCCGTGGTTCCGCCGGGGCTGGCGAGGTAGTGAATGATCGGCACCATGTCGAGCACTTCGCAGTTGGCTTCTTCGATGCATTCACGCTTGGCGACGTCTTCGGGACTTTCGCCTTCGTCGATGATTCCGGCGACGCATTCCAGCACCCATGGCGAATGCGTTTTGGCGTCAAACCACGGCGAATTGAACGCGGCATAAGCGCCGGGGCGGAATTGTTCGATGAACAGAACTTTGTCGAGATCGGGGTCGTACAAGAACACGGCTGTGGCGTGACCGCGCTCAAATATTTCCCTGCTCATGACTTCGGTCCAACCGCCTTCGTGTTTTCGGTGGCGTAGGTGGTAACGGTCGACCTTGAAATAGCCGTCGTGGACGCGCACTTTCTGGCTCACGTCGACGTCATCGACGGTGAACTGCTCTGTGGCCAGCGGTTTGGGCTGTTCGTCTGCCATTCAAGGGACTCCTGTGGTGTGAAAGCCAGTAGAGCGCGGTGCGCGTGAGCAATCAAGATGCACGATCAAGATGCACAATGCAGTTGCGTTCAGAGGCTCTCTCGCGCAACCTGTGGCCCTAGATCACTAAAGGACATCCCCATGGCGAACACAGCCCACAACAGTGAAAAAGTGACATTTACCGGCGGCGCTGGCGTACAATTTGCCGCGCGCCTTGATCTGCCCGATGGCCCGCCGCGCGCCTATGCTTTGTTCGCCCACTGTTTCACCTGCACCAAAGACCTGCGTGCGGTGAGCCGTCTTGCGGGCGGGTTGACTCGCCACGGCATCGCGGTGCTGCGCTTTGACTTTACCGGACTGGGCAGTTCGGATGGTGAGTTCGCCAACACCAATTTCACCTCCAACATCGACGATCTGGTGGCGGCGGCCGATTGGCTGCGTGAACATCACCAAGCGCCGCAAATCTTGATCGGTCATTCCTTAGGCGGTGCGGCGGTTCTAGCCGGGGCGCATCGGGTGCCCGAATGCAAAGCGGTGGCGACCATCGGCGCGCCGTACGACCCTGATCACGTCACCGGCCATTTTGGCGATGAGTTGCAGCAGATTATTCAGAGTGGTTCCGCCCAAGTGAGCGTCGGCGGCAGGCCTTTTACCATCGAGCGTCATTTCCTCGAAGATATCTCGGCGCACAATATGAAAGCGGCGATCGCCAAGCTTGATCGCGCTTTGATCATTTTTCACGCCCCCCGTGATGAGACCGTCGGCATTGATAACGCCGAGAAAATTTTCGTCGCCGCCAAGCATCCCAAAAGCTTTGTGTCGTTGGATGACGCCGACCATCTGATGCACAATCCCGACGATGCGCTTTATGTGTCGGGGGTGATTGCCGCGTGGGCGGAAAGTTATATCGATGCGCCGAAAACCACGGATGACATCGCGCTTCCCGGCAATCGTGGCGATGTGGTGGTCTGGGAAACCGGGCAGGGGACGTATCAGCAGCACGCTGCGATCAGTGGGCGGCACTATTTGATGGCCGATGAACCTCAAGCCTATGGCGGTCTGGACTCAGGACCGTCGCCTTACGATTTGCTGTTGGCGGGATTGGGCGCATGTACGTCAATGACGCTGCGCATGTATGCGGACCGCAAAAACATACCGCTGCAAAAGGTCACGGTGCGCCTACACCACGACAAAATTCACGCCGAAGACTGCCATGAGTGCCAAACCAAAAACGGCAAGGTTGATGTGATCGAGCGTGAAGTCGTGATGGAGGGAGACTTGGATGAGGCCACCCGCGCGCGCTTGTTGGAAATCGCCGACAAATGCCCGGTCCACAAAACCCTGCATTCCGAGGTCAAGGTCGTCACTCGCGAAAGCAAAGGGCTGTGAGTTAGCCCCAAAAACGTCCTGAAACGCCAGCCGCAATCACCACCAGACCGAGAAGCAAGTTGATCGTGACGATACGTCGGATGATCGCAAGGCGCCCTGCGGCGACCGGCCAGTTCTCGGCTTCGACTTCAGTTTTGAACTGCGCATAAGGGCGGAAAAACAAAAACGCATAGAGGATGACCATCACCCAGCCAACGCCGTGCATCAACGTGACATGGCGGCCCGCTGCGGCGAATCCGCCGAAATCGACGAACACCATGGCGTATCCGGTCACCGGCAAAATGATGACGCTCAGCCATACCCAAGCGAAGAAGCGAGGGAAGACATTGCGCCACACCTGCAAGCGGGTGGGGGGCTGTTCTTCCATCAACGCCGGACGCAACGCCATGTGGGCAAAAAACATCCCGCCGACCCAGATGACGGCGGCAAGGGTGTGCGCCGTGCTGGCGATGGGAAATAGCATTTCGATCATGTCCATCGGTCTTGGTTCTCCCCAGGATTTACTATGAATACATGTAAATGTAGTGGGCTTTGTAGGGTATTACGACCCAGTTTGTAAGCGTTTAAGAAAACCGTTCCCAGCCCAAGCCTTGTAGGTCGATGTGCGGCTCATGCCTGCGCGCCAAATCGGCGGTGATGCGCGCAGAGCCCATGGCCATGGTCCAGCCCAGCATGCCGTGGCCGGTGTTGAGGATGAGGTTTTCTTGTTTCGCGCGCCCGATCACCGGTGCGCCGTCGGGCGTCATGGGGCGCAAGCCGGTCCACAGCACGGCGTTGTCGGGCTCGGTTGCGCGGGGAAACAGCTGCACAGCATTTTTCAGCACCAGATGGGCGCGGCGCTCATCAAGCTCGGTGTCGTAGCCGTTGAGTTCCAACATGCCGGCGACACGCAGTTTGTTGCCCAGGCGGCTGAACACCAGCTTGTGATCTTGGCTGGTGATCGACGTCTTGGGCGCCATCGCGTCGTCAATGACCGGAAGGGTGACTGAATAGCCTTTGGCGGGGTAGATCGGTAGCGTCAAATCCACGCCTTTGAGCAGGCGTGGGCTGTAACTGCCCAACGCCATAACAAATACGTCGCCCTCAACGGGGCCGCGGTCGGTTTCAACGGAGGTAACTTTCCAGCCGTCGCGATTGAAGCCCTGAACGGTGGTGTTGAATTTAAACTCGACACCGCGTTTTTCGCAGCGTTCAGCCAAAGCCTTGGTGAATTCAAAACAATCGCCGCTTTCATCGCGTGGCGTATAGATGCCGCCCGCGATCAATAGTGCGCTATGGGCAAGGGCGGGTTCGATCTCGATGCAGCCCTTGCGGTCGAGCATGCGGTGTTCGGCGCCCAGCTCCTTCATAATGCGGGCGTCTTCAAGGCAGCGGTCGAACTCATGGGCATCTTGATAAATGCTGATGATGCCCGTGCTGAGGTGATCGAAGGCGATGGTTTCTTTTTTGAGCGTCGCCGCCATGCGTTCACGCGAATAAAGCGCCACGCGAAGGATGTGCGCGGCGTTTTGCCAATAGCGCGGCGAGGAACAATTGGCGAGAAACTTCAACGTCCACGACCACAGCGCAGGATCCAGGCGCAAACGATAGAGCAGCGGCGCGTCATGTGCGCCCAACCACTTTAAGGCTTTTTGGATGACGCCGGGTGCGGCCAACGGTCCGCCATGGTCTGACGACAATTGACCGCCGTTGGCGAAGCTGGTTTCCAGCGCCACGCCCTCGCGTTGCTCAATGACTGTGACGTCATGACCATCGCACGCCAGTTCGTAAGCGCTGGTTACGCCGATCACGCCGGCGCCAAGGACAACGACTTTCATCTCTATCCCACCAAATTCACTAAGCTCGTTTCGAAATCACCTAGGACCTGTTTAAAGCCCAGGTGCTTAGAAGTCCACGCCGAGCTTGACAATTTCGCCATCGGTTGAGCCGACAAATACGGTTTTGTTGTCGCCCGTGGTGCAGGTGAAAAACCGTGCATTGAACGGTAGTTCGTAGGACTTGAGCTCATCGCCATTCTTGCGATCCAAGATGTGCAAGGTATCGCGCATGTCCAGGGCATAGACGACTTTGTCGTCGGCGACCAATTCAGCCATGAAGTGTCCCCACTTCTTGTAGCCCGAAGACGCCCGGTGATCGTCGGTGAGGTGGCGCCAACGCATGTGGCCGTTGCGCACATCCAGTGAATAAATCCAGCCTGTGGGCGACCAGAAATAGGTTTCGTCATCGGCGACCATGTGGCTGTTGATGAAGTTCCCGCCGTAAAAGCGCCATAGCGGCTCGCCATTGTCGATTTTGACGCCATAGACGTCATCCTTGTAGCCGCCCGCAACCAAGATGTCCTGGCCGTGCGAATCCTGAGCGACGTAAAGCTGACGCAGATACTGCCAGCGGCGCTTGCCGGTGTTGTTTTTCCACACCAAGGACCCGTCTTGGATATCGATGGCGTACAGGTTGCCGTCGCCGGGGCCCATCAAAACCCATTTGTTGTCGTAGGCGATGGGCGGGTAGGCGATTTGACGGGGCACCACGATTTCGAATTCCCACAGCTCTTCGCCGGTGCGCGCATCGAAGCCTTTGAGCCAGCTGTCTTGGCCGACGACCACTTTGCCGGCGGCGACCAACGGCACGCTCAGTTGTTCTTTTTCGCCGACCGTATAGGTCCACAGCGTTTTACCGGTCTTGGCGTCGAGCGTCGCCAGGCCCTTGCGGCCCGCAACCACCATCACGCCATCGCCGATGCGGGGGCGAAAGTGGCTTGGCACCGGTAGTTTGGTCTGCCACAGCTGTTTGCCGTTGGTGTCCCACAATTCCGCCGTCTTGTCACCGGACAGATAAATGCGGTCGGATGTGCAGGTGAACGGGCGCAGGTGTGCATTGCCGGTCTGCCATTCCCCCAGAACGTTGGCGGGCTCATCGACGGCGCGACGCATTTCGCTGGGCTCGCGACCGGCGGCTTGCGCCAGGGATGTCGACACCACCAGTGCGGCGCCGAGCGCCAGCAGGGCGATGCGAAAGGGTTTGCGAAGAATACGGCTGTAGGTCTGTGCGTGTGAGGTCATCAATGGCGCCTATTTGGTCATTGTTTTTGCGGTTTATTTTTCGTCATGCTGTGGGACTTGTCGGTCCGTACGCGGCCCCCGAAGTTAAGCGCGAAACGTCTGTGTCTGACAAGGGCAAAGCTTGGAATTTTAAGATGAAAAAAGGGGACTCGGTTGCCCAAGTCCCCTTTAATCTAGGTGCGGTTAAGTGCGATTAGTTGCACTTTGCGCCTTGGTCAACCCACTTCATGAGAATGTGCAGGTTGTAAGGGTCGCGATCCGCGTCAGAAGCGATGCCCATGGGCATACGGTTCTCTGTCATACGCATCCACAACTTGGAGCCTTCCGGATTGCCCGCCTTGACGATCAAGACTGGCGGCAAGCCTTCAGCTGCTTTCGCAACCGAGTCGGCGCCCTTTTCAACGATACCCGTCCAAGTGGTCAGGTCCATTTCGTGGAAGGAAGGCGGTTCTTCGTTGGACATGTGGCAATCGGTGCACTTGGTGTCGCCACCGAATGCGCCAGCCGTTGCGAACAACGGAAGAATGTTGTTTTTGAAGTTCGCGTCGTTTTTCAGACCGCCTTTGATCCAGTCGTACACCTTCAAGTGGTTTTTGGTGTTGGACGGATAAGCCGGAGAAATGCCGAGTGGCATACGGTTGTCACGCAGCGAACGGCGCATAATGCCGCCCGAGCCTTTACCCGGCGTAACGAATGCGCCGGTGACGCCGCCTTTGAGAATGCCTTCACAGCTCGACAGGTCGAGACCGTTGTAAGCTTTTGCGGAGTTGTGACAAACCACGCAAGCCGCGCCTTCGCCGAACGCATTGTCGGCACGCATCAGCGTAGCGACACGCTCGTAAGAGACCGGAATGTCAGCGTTGATGACGTTGTCAAAAACAGCCTGTACGTGTTGGTCGAGTTCTTCGCCACCTTCGGCAGCAGCCGGAGTGGTGGTGATGGACATGCCGAGAGCGGCGATGCCGGCCAGGGCTGCGAAGCCCAGGCGTTTTGCAGTGATAGACATGTGAAGTTGCCCCATTATTTAGGTTGCTCCCCCTGGTGAAACGTTTTTCGAAAAACGTGCGTTTCTGAACACGTCCGGTCTCCCTGAACGGTACTGCCGGTCACGTCCCTCCCGAAACGCGCCTGTAAAAAGAAGCGGAAAACGCATACAAATTCAAGGTATATTTTCAATAATTCCACATTTTCGCCACAATACCACCCAAAAAAGACCCATAAGTGTGGGGTGAAGTGTGTTGTGCAGTGCATTAATTAGCAAACCATAAAGTATTAAATTAGAACACTTTAATCCCACCTTGTTCAGGTTAAATTCAGCTATGGCCTATAGATTTTGGGGTTTTTCTAAGTTAGCGGACTATATTCCTTCACATAGAAACGGTCTTTCCGCGCCTTGCGGATTCGCGCTACACTGAAAACGTGCGATATGGGGCCTTTCGCGTCTGACGCGCGTGGGTCGTGCGGCAAAACATGACAAAGGAACACCGATGGAAATCTTAAGCGTTTCACAAATGCGTTCCGTAGACCTTGGCGCCATCGCGGGAGGGGTAACGGGCGATCAATTGATGCAGGCCGCAGGGCAGGCTGTTTCTGACGCCGTTCAGGCGCGTTGGGAAAAGCGCGCCGTCGTGGTTCTGGCGGGGCCGGGCAACAACGGTGGCGACGGTTTTGTTGTCGCGCGGTTGCTCAAGAAAGCCGGATGGCCGGTGACGGTATACCTGCAAGGCGACAAGACCGCCTTGAAAGGCGAGGCCTTAATCAACGCCAAGCGCTGGCGCAGCAAAGTCCAGCCCTTAATGGCCGCCCTTGATGTCATCGCGGGCCTTGAACAGCCTGATGAGCTTTTGGTGATCGACGCTTTGTTCGGCGCTGGTCTCAGCCGTCCTTTGGATGGCGTGCCCAAAATTCTCGCTGAATTGGTGACCGTGTCGCAAGCGCAAGGCACTGCGCCGGTCATCGTGGCGGTGGATGTGCCCAGCGGCTTGTGCGGCGACAGTGGGCGCGCGCTGGGCGGCAAGCGCGGCGGGATTTGCTTTCATGCCGATCTCACCGTGACCTTTTGTCGCCCCAAGCCCGCGCACGCCCTGATGCCAGGGCGCAGTGTGTGCGGTGAGATCGTGGTTGCAGATATCGGCATTGGCGACGATGTGGTGGCGAGCGTCTTTAAAGGCGCGTATGTGAACACGCCGGATCTGTGGGCCGATGCTTATCCCTGGCAAGAGGCCGATACACATAAGTATGTGCGTGGTCATATGGTGGTCTTGGGCGGCGCCGCGATGACCGGAGCTGCGCGTCTTGTGGCGGGCGCGGCGCGCCGCGCCGGGGCCGGCTTGGTGAGCATCGCAGCGCCCGAAAAAGTGTTTCCCATATACGCCGCAAGTGTTGATCCCGGCACCTTGACGCCGTCGTTCCGTGGTTTGAAAAGCTGGCGTGATCTGATCAATGATCGACGCAAAAACACGTGCGTGATCGGGCCGGGGGCCGGGGTTGCGAAGTCCACCCGCGCGATGACCTTAGCCGCGATCGCGTCGGGCAAGCGCTGTGTGCTTGACGCCGATGCGCTGACGGTCTTTGAAAAAGATGAAAAAACATTGTTCAAAGCGATCAAGGCGAACGTCAAAGCGAACGGCGGGGTCGATTCGGTGGTGCTGACGCCTCATGGCGGCGAATTTCCGCGACTTTTCCCCGACCTGGCGCGGGCTTACGCCAAGGCTGACAGCAAAAGCGGCTCTAAAAACAGCAAATTGACGTTAACCCGTGAGGCGGCGCGCCGTGCGGGATGCGTGGTGACGTTCAAAGGGCCCGACACCGTGGTCGCCGCCCCCGATGGCCGCGCCGCGATCACCACCAACGCGCCGCGCACCTTGGCGACGGCGGGGGCGGGCGATGTGTTGGCGGGCATTACCGGTGCATTGTTGGCCCAAGGCATGCCAGCGTTTGAAGCCGCAAACGCGGCGGCGTGGCTGCAGGGCGAAGCGGCGAACGCGTTCGGCGAAGGCTTGATCGCCGAAGACATCGCCGATGAACTTCCCGCCGTTTTGGAGTGGCTGGTGGAAACGCTGTCGTAATCGCGCCAATCGTATATCCACAGCCGTTGAGGCTTCCGTTGACAGGGGTGGCGAATTGTATAAAGTGCGCGCCACGCCCGGTTACCGGGACCTTCGGCGGGCGTGGTGGAATTGGTAGACACGCCAGATTTAGGTTCTGGTGGCGGAAACGCCGTGGGGGTTCAAGTCCCTTCGCCCGCACCACATATAGCCGGTCCCCGGACACCGATTGGAAATTGAGCAGGGTGCTCGCCGTATCCAACGCGATACGCGACGGCGCCGCCAATGTTTTTATTAGAGAATGCGAACAGGTTCCACCATGCAGGTTACAGAAACCAAAAACGAAGGCCTTAGCCGCGAATTCACCATCGTCGTTCCGGCGAGCGAGTTTGAAGAGCAGGTTTCCAGCCGTCTCAGCGAGATGTCCAAAACCGTGCAGATGCCGGGCTTTCGCAAGGGCAAAGTGCCCGTCAGCCTTCTGCGTAAAAAATATGGCCCCAACATCATGGGCGAAGCTCTGGAAAAGGCCGTTCAGGACGGTTCCACCAAAGTGATGGCCGACAACGACCTGCGTCCCGCGATGCAGCCGAAAATCGAAATCACCAGCTTCGAAGAAGGCAAAGACCTCGAATACACCATGGCCGTCGATGTCATGCCGGAAATCGACTTGGGTGACTTTTCCAAGATTTCGGTCGAGCGCATGGTCGCCGAAACCGACGAGTCGGAAGTCGACAGCACCTTGGCGCGCATGGCCGACGCCTACAAAACCTCCGCACCGGTGGCGCGCAAGCGCAAAGCCAAGTCCGGCGATGTGGTCAACATCGACTTCGTCGGCAAGGTCGACGGTGAAGAGTTCCCCGGCGGCAAAGCCGAAGGTTTCGACCTGGAACTGGGCTCCGGAAGCTTCATTCCCGGTTTCGAAGATCAACTGATCGGACAAAACCCCGGTGACGAACTCGACGTCAAGGTCACGTTCCCCAAAGAATACGGCGCCGAAAACCTCGCCGGTAAGGACGCCGTGTTTGGCGTCAAAATCAACGAGCTGAAAGAATCCAAGCCGTCCGAAATCGACGATGAGCTGGCCAAAAAAGCCGGTATGGAAAACTTGGATGCGCTGAAGACCGCCATTCGCGAACAGCACGCCCAGGGCTTCAACCAGATTTCGCGCCAAAAAGCCAAGCGCGCGCTGCTCGACGCTTTGCATGACGCCTACAGCTTCGAACTGCCCAATGGTTTGGTCGAAGCCGAATACGACAGCATCCAAAAAGCCTACGAACAGGCCAAGGAAGCCGGTCAAGAGGTCGAAGATATGACAGATGAAGAGCGTGAAGCGGATTTCCGCGACATCGCCGACCGTCGCGTCAAGCTCGGCTTGTTGTTCGCCGAAGTCGGTCGCACCAACAAGATCGAAATCACCCAGGACGACCTGCAAAAGGCCATCTTGCAAGAAGCCCAGAACTATCCGGGTCAAGAGCAGATGGTGTTCAAGTACTACCAGGAAAACCCGGAAGCCATGCAACAGCTGTCCGGCCCGGTGTTCGAAGACAAGGTCACCGATTTCATCATGGAATTGGCCAAAACCACCGATAAGGTTGTGACGGTCGAAGAACTGATGGCTGAAGACGAAGAGCCGGCCAAACCGAAGAAAAAAGCCGCCGCCAAAAAGGCTCCGGCGAAAAAAGCTCCGGCCAAGAAAGCCGCTGCCAAAGACGAGGGCGACAAGCCCGCCGCCAAAAAAGCTCCGGCGAAAAAAGCCCCGGCGAAGAAGCCCGCCGCCAAAAAAGCGGACTGATTTCGCGCTTTATTTGCCAATTGGGTCTTTTCTTTTCGTTTCCCGCCCCCATACTCTGTGGGGCGGGTTTCGATTCCAAGGCCCGCATTCTTCTGCCCTCGAACGATTTAAGGATAAGCTCAAGCCATGCGCGACCGTGATCCCATCGACACTTACATGAACAGCTTGGTGCCCATGGTGGTGGAAACCACCAATCGGGGCGAACGCGCGTACGATATCTATTCGCGCATGCTCAAGGAGCGCATCATCTTTTTGACCGGCGGCGTCGATGATCACGTTTCCAGCTTGATCTGCGCGCAGCTGCTGTTTTTGGAAAGCGAGAACCCGAAAAAGGATATCTCGTTCTACATCAATTCACCTGGCGGCATCGTGACGTCGGGCCTCGCCATCTATGACACCATGCAGTACATCCGCCCCAAGGTTTCGACGGTGTGTATCGGCCAAGCGGCCAGCATGGGCTCGTTGTTGCTCGCCGCTGGCGCTCCGGGCAAACGCTTTGCGCTGCCCAACGCGCGGGTGATGATCCACCAGCCATCCGGCGGCGCGCAAGGCCAAGCCACCGACATTGAAATTCAAGCACGTGAAATCTTGTCGCTGCGCGCCCGCTTGAACGACATTTACGTCAAGCACACCGGTCAGAAACTTTCGGACATCGAAGCGTCGATGGAGCGCGATAAATTCTTGAGCCCCGACGAAGCCAAAGGCTTTGGTCTGATCGATGAGGTCGTCAACCAACGTCCGCTCGATGATGACGACGCCGACGGCGCCGACGATTGATCCTGAGTGAAAGCGACCCCTGTCAAGCGCGGCTGAAATGTCGCCGGGCAGGGGTTTTTTCACCCATTGGATGATCAAACGTGTGATTTTTTAAGGAAATCGAAAATTTTCCCTGATAAATCATAATTTCTATTTCCCACACAGGGACGTCGTTCTCGTGCGTGACGTGCTTGTGTCGTTTTGATCAACGTATTGTAAAAGCTGGCGAAGCATCGTCGGGAATCCCATATAACGCATGCAGGGTCTCGACGGCGCGGTCTCTATGGGCTTTCGCGCATGAGGCTCGTTGGGGAAATAATCGACAAGGGGATTGTCCCTTGCAGCCGCCAGTGGCTAATATGGTTTATAAACTTCGCCAAAGGCCCGCCCCCTAGGGCCACCAATGCGGCGGGGAATAACACGAACGGAGAACCTATGAGCAAGTCCAGTAGTGGTGATTCCAAGAACACGCTTTACTGTTCGTTTTGCGGAAAAAGCCAGCACGAAGTCCGCAAACTGATTGCGGGCCCGACGGTCTTCATCTGCGACGAATGCGTTGAGCTGTGTATGGACATCATTCGCGAAGAGCACAAAAGCTCGCTCGTGAAATCCGGTGAGGGCGTGCCCACGCCCCAAGAAATCTGTGACGTGCTCGACGATTATGTGATCGGTCAAGCGCATGCCAAGCGCGTGCTCGCGGTGGCGGTGCATAACCACTACAAGCGTCTGGGCCACAGCGCCAAATCCGATGATGTCGAATTGGCCAAGTCCAACATTTTGCTGCTCGGCCCGACCGGCTGCGGCAAGACCTTGCTGGCGCAAACGCTGGCGCGCATTCTCGATGTGCCGTTCACCATGGCCGACGCCACCACCCTGACCGAAGCCGGTTATGTGGGCGAGGATGTGGAAAACATCATTCTCAAGCTGTTGCAATCGGCCGATTACAACGTTGAACGCGCTCAGCGTGGCATCGTCTACATCGATGAAGTCGATAAAATCAGCCGTAAATCAGACAACCCGTCGATCACCCGCGACGTGTCGGGCGAAGGCGTGCAGCAGGCTTTGCTGAAAATCATGGAAGGCACCGTCGCCTCCGTGCCGCCGCAAGGTGGGCGCAAGCATCCGCAGCAAGAATTCCTGCAAGTCGACACCACCAACATTTTGTTCATTTGCGGCGGCGCCTTTGCCGGTCTCGACAAAATCATCTCGTCGCGCGGTAAAGGCTCCAGCATCGGCTTCGGCGCCGACGTTCAGGCCCCCGACACCCGCGGTGTGGGCGAGGTTCTTCATGAACTTGAGCCGGAAGATCTGCTCAAATTCGGTCTGATCCCTGAATTCGTCGGCCGCGTTCCGGTTTTGGCGACGTTGGAAGATCTCGACGAAGAAGCCTTGGTGACGATCTTGACCGCGCCGAAAAACGCCCTGGTCAAACAGTACCAGCGCTTGTTCGAAATGGAAGACGTGGGATTGACCTTCACCGACGGTGCGCTGGTCTCCATCGCCAAGAAGGCGGTCGAACGCAAAACCGGCGCACGCGGACTGCGCTCGATCATGGAAGGCATTTTGCTTGACACCATGTTCGATCTGCCCGGTTTGGATGGCGTTGAAGAGGTGGTGATCAACCGCGAAGTGGTTGCCGAGGGCGCAAAGCCGTTGTTTATCTACGCAGATCGCACCGAAGAAGTGGAATCGAGCGCCTAAATGAGCGCTTAGCCGACAGAATCGGGCCTTTAGGCCCTAAATAAAACCGCCGGACCGTTAAATGTTCGGCGGTTTTGTCTGTTTTAGGCCGTTAATCACTATTTTTTGCCTGTTATCCCCATTATTTCGTCTAAATCGCCCCCATAGGCCTTGAAGAGGGACCCAAAGGGGGCCATCTTTTCTCACAAGACCCCCAATGCTGGCTCCCCATAAAAAATAACAAGCCGGTCATCAAATTTTTTCATAAGGACTTCGTGTCGATATGAGCATCATCACTTCCCAAGGCGAACTGCTGCCTGTCCTGCCGCTCCGCGATATCGTGGTGTTTCCGCACATGATCGTGCCGCTGTTTGTCGGTCGCGAAAAATCGGTGCGTGCGCTGGAAGATGTCATGCGCGAAGACAAGCAAATCTTGTTGGTGGCGCAAAAGAACGCCGCCCAGGACGAGCCCCAGCCCGAAGACATCTATTCGGTCGGCACCGTTTCCACGGTATTGCAATTGCTCAAGCTGCCCGACGGCACCGTGAAGGTGCTGGTCGAAGGCGGCCGGCGCGCAAAAATCATGAAATACGGCGACAAGCACGAATTCTTTCAGGCCGAAGTCGAGTTCATCGATGAACAAGACGGCGACGAGAAGGAGCTTGAAGCCCTGTCGCGCTCAGTCGTCGGCGAGTTTGAGCAATACATCAAGCTGAATAAGAAAATTCCGCCCGAAGCCCTGGTGTCCATCAACCAGATCGAGGATGCCTCGAAATTGGCCGACACCGTGGCCTCGCACTTGGCGTTGAAGATTTCCGAAAAGCAGGAACTGTTGGAAATTCAAACCACCGGCGAGCGTCTGGAACGCGTCTATTCCTACATGGAAGGCGAAATCGGCGTGTTGCAGGTGGAAAAGAAAATCCGTTCGCGCGTCAAACGCCAAATGGAAAAAACCCAGCGCGAGTACTATCTGAACGAGCAGCTCAAAGCCATTCAGAAAGAACTGGGCGAGGGCGAAGAAGGTAAGGACGAAAACGCCGAGCTGGAAGAAAAAATCAAGAAAACCCGCCTGTCCAAAGAGGCGCGCGAAAAATGCATGGGTGAGTTCAAGAAGCTCAAGTCCATGAGCCCGATGTCGGCGGAAGCCACGGTGGTGCGCAATTACCTCGATTGGATTTTGGGCATTCCTTGGAAGAAAAAATCTCCGGTCAAAAAAGATTTGAACGAAGCCCAAGAGATTCTCGATGCCGATCACTATGGCTTGGAAAAAGTCAAAGAACGCATCCTCGAATATCTTGCCGTGCAGACCCGCACCAAAAAACTCAAAGGCCCGATTTTGTGCCTGGTGGGACCGCCGGGCGTGGGCAAAACGTCGCTGGGTAAATCCATCGCCCGTTCGACCGGACGCAAATTCGTGCGTATGTCATTGGGCGGGGTTCGCGACGAATCTGAAATTCGCGGCCATCGCCGCACCTATATCGGCTCGATGCCGGGCAAAGTCGTCCAGGGCATGAAGAAAGCTAAAGTGTCTAACCCATTGTTTTTGCTTGATGAAATAGACAAGATGGGCGCCGATTGGCGTGGCGATCCGGCGTCGGCGCTGCTTGAAGTGTTGGATCCGGAACAGAACTCGACCTTCAACGATCATTATCTGGAAGTCGATTACGATCTGTCTGACGTGATGTTCGTGACCACCGCGAACACCATGAACATGCCGGGTCCCTTGATGGATCGTATGGAAATCATCCGTCTGTCGGGCTACACCGAAGACGAAAAAGTCGAAATCGCCAAACGCCACCTGATTCGCAAGCAGGTTGAGGCGCACGGGCTCAAAGAATCGGAGTGGAGCATCTCCGACGGCGCGCTGCGCGACCTGATCCGCTATTACACCCGCGAAGCCGGTGTGCGCAGCTTGGAACGCGAAATCGCCAAATTGGCGCGTAAAGCGACCAAAGAAATCCTGATGGAAGCCGATGTCGACCACGTTAAGGTGACGTCGCGCAATATTGAGAAATACTCCGGCGTCAAACGCTACCGTTACGGTGAGTTGGAAGAAGAAGACAAAGTCGGCATCACCACTGGCTTGGCGTGGACCGAGGTCGGCGGCGAGATTTTGCAGATCGAAGCGCTGATGGTGCCCGGCAAAGGCCGCATGACCATCACCGGTAAGCTTGGCGATGTGATGACGGAATCGATCCAAGCCGCCAAATCCTTCGTTCAATCACGGGCGACGACGTTCGGCATTTTGCCGCCGTTGTTCCACAAACGCGATATCCACGTTCACGTGCCCGAAGGCGCGACCCCCAAAGACGGCCCCAGCGCCGGCGTCGGCATGGTGACGTCGATCGTGTCGGTGTTGACCGGCGTTGCGGTGCGCAAAGATGTCGCCATGACCGGCGAAATCACCTTGCGCGGTCGCGTTCTGCCCATTGGCGGCTTGAAGGAAAAGCTGCTTGCGGCGTTGCGTTCGGGCATCAAGACGGTTCTGATTCCAGCCGATAACGAAAAAGATTTGGCAGAAATCCCCGACAACGTGAAGAAGGGCCTGAAGATCATTCCGGTCGCCCGCGTCGAGGAAGTGTTGGAGCATGCCTTGGTCGAACCTTTGACCCCGATCGAGTGGGAAGAAGATGCGATCGACGCCACCGTTGCGTCCGCTTCGGACGATGGCGACGTCAACGAAGTGATCACGCACTAAGCGTTTTTCACCCCCCGCACGACAATACAAAGTTAGCTATCCCGGCGAAGCAAATGCTTCGCCGGGGTTGTTTTTGTCAGGAACTTGTCAGATTGCTTAAAAAGGTTGCACAAAATTGTATAAAAATGTGCTGAAAACCGCAAAAAACTGGGGAAAACTCAACATGTGTGATTGACGTGGTTCGGGTTTCAACACTAGAGTCCTCCATCAAACGAATCACTGCGCCGCTCAAACGGCGCGCACCTGTATAATCCTTGAATTTATGAAGGGGGCCTTAAGTTGAACAAGAATGATCTGATTGCCGCCGTTGCGACCAGCACGGAACTGTCCAAAGCGGATGCCACGAAGGCTGTAGATGGCGTTCTCGACGCCGTTACGGGTTCTCTGAAATCCGGTGAAGAAGTCCGCCTCGTCGGCTTCGGCACCTTCAGCGTCGCTGCTCGCGCAGCGTCCACCGGTCGCAACCCGCGCACCGGCGAATCCATCCAGATTCCAGCCTCTAACCAGCCTAAATTCAAAGCTGGTAAGGCTCTCAAAGACGCGGTCAACTAAGACTGGGTTTTTGCGTTACCGCGGCCGCTCCCTTAACGGGGGGCGGCCGTTTCGCATTTTCGGGGCTTCATGCTGTTTAGGCTTGAGTTCCACGAAGCGGCGCAGTAGTGTCGCCTCGTTTTAAAGAACACCTCAGGGCGATTAGCTCAGCTGGGAGAGCATCTCGTTTACACCGAGAGGGTCGGCGGTTCGATCCCGTCATCGCCCACCAGTTTCAAAAAGGCGGCGCGTCATGCGTCGCCTTTTTTTGCGCCCCCCTAGATCGTCTCATCTTGGGGTGTCCATGATTGTTTTTGCGTATCATAATCGCCCATGAGTGCAGATCGCGCGAGGGGCGAGCTGAGCTTCAGTCCACACGATCTTGGCTCAAAGCCCAGGGCTCTGGGCGTTTAGTCCGGCGCATCGTGATGACCGCCGCCATCGCCGTGTCCTTCAGCATCACCGGCGCTGCCAGTCACATTTCCGGGGCGCGCGCCTTCAAATGCGCCGCCGACCGTCAGGTCGTAATAATCATCGCTGTAATCCGGGACTTTCGCCTCGATTTCATGCGTGTAATCGGGGATCTGAAGGCCCTGGCTAACGGGCGTGATCATCCCGCCTCGCGCAATGGAGACATTTTCTTTCGGTCCGACGTCGATGACGGGACCGCCGTCGGTGTCACGCGATCTCACCGTAAAGACGCCTTCCAGGACGTTGATGACGGTGCCGCCGTCGGGCGTGACAAAAATCACCGCGTCAGACCCGCGCAGGCCGATGGCTGCGCTGGGGGTGACGATAGAAATTCCTTCACTGGCCATCTTGCCGGAAACGAATCGCAACGTGCCAAGCGTGAAGTTGTACACCGCTCTCATGGATGCGCTGCCGGGGTCGTAGACAAATTCGTCAATAACCAGACTGGCGCGTTCACCCAAGAACAGCTCGGTGTCGTCGTTCATCTCGATCAAAACCGCGGCGCCGCCGTCGGTTTCGATCAATTCGCCGAAGACCACGTCGCCACGGGGAAATATGCGTTCGCGGCTCTCACCTGGCGCGGTGCCGTACGCGTCCATGCGCTTTTTGACGACGTTGCCGATGCTTTCTGAAGCCTGACATACAGAGGGCTGAATCAAAACGATCAAGCCGACGAAGGCGGCGAGTATAAGGCTTAGACGCCGCCAAAATGAGTTTGCTCTGAGATGTTTCATGCTGAACTCCTATATCTAGAGTGCAAAAAACCACAGAATTCTTTCGTCATACATTATACGCCCTTGTGAAGTTTATTTCAGCTTGCCGATTCGTATCTTTGAGTGTTCAGCTGCCACCATTTGCAGTACTATTGCAGTACTAACTGAAAATCCCATTTTTTGCGTTGGCATCGTGCGCGGGGGCGTTCATGAAAGAAACAAAATCTAGCGACCGTGAAGTCGAGCTCGAATTGCTGCGCGAATTCGCACATGAAATCCGCACGCCGCTCAACGCCATGTTGGGCTTTTCCGCCATGATGAAGCCGGGCGCGCTGCCGCAGCCGTTGTCGGAAGATCGCATTTTCGATTATGCGGATCGCATCAACGCCTCGACTCGGCGCCTGTTGCAAGTGTGTGAACGGGTTTTGGATCAGGCCGTTCAGGGCCAAACCACGGTGCATAAGGAAGATGTCGACTTCAAGACGTTTTGCCCGGAAATCATCCGCACTTTCGAAGTCGACGCCGAAGAACGCGGCATCACCCTAAACTACTCCATTGCGGACGACTTTCCGGTTTTGCATACCGATCCCGTGGTGCTTTACGAAATCATGTCCAATCTGCTCAGTAACGCCATCAAATTCACCCCCAAAGGCGGCGTGGTGACGGTTAAGGGCGAACGCGATTATAAAAACAACGGCCTCATCCTCATTGTTCAAGATACCGGCAAAGGCATCCCGGCGACCATTTTGATGAGCCTGATGAAGGGCGGCGCAGTGACCACGTCGTACGCCCATTCAGATCGCAAGGGCTGGGGCCAAGGGATCAAGTTCGTCCACGACAAGGTCAAACTGCTCGGCGGAACATTGGAAATCGAAAACGCCATGAGCGGCGGGACGGTCGCGTGTATACGCATGCCCGCTCAAAGGTGATCCTGTGCGTTTTGCCTGAGCGCTGTGCATAACTAATTCCAATTTCAGCCGAATGTGGAACGGCGCCGAGCATCCGCATGTTCTCGGCGTCTGCATTCGCCCGCAAGTTCGATATCGAAAATTGCCATGGTGCGGGAAACGGCAAACTGTGTTTGAATAGATAATAACAGAGCGGTTTTATTTGAAACGATAAGAACGCCAAATCTGCGCCCCGAAAGACGATGACCATGACACAGCAAAGCTCTGAAACCCGCAATAAAGCCAACCTCAGCGTTGTGGATCTGTTTTCCATTGGCATCGGACCGTCCAGTTCGCACACCGTCGGGCCCATGCGCGCGGCGTACCGGTTCGTCACGGAACTCAGCGAAGAGGGTGATTTGGAACGTGTCCACCATGTGCGCGTGACGCTGTTTGGCTCGTTGGCGCTGACGGGGCGCGGTCACCACACGGACAAGGCTTTGCTGTTGGGGCTATCGGGCAAGCGCCCACGCACCATCGAAGCTCAAGAGGTCGCCACCATCGTTGCCGATATCTCCGCGCGCAAGAGCCTGAAATTGGGCGATGTGGTTGAGATTGGCTTTGACCCCGACACGGACATCGTGTTTCTCGATCAAGAGGTCTTGGCGCGCCACACCAACGCGATGCGATTCGACGCCACCGACGTCGATGGTCATGCGATCAAAAGCGGCACGTTCTATTCCATCGGCGGCGGATTTGTGGTGGAAGAGGGCGATGATGAGACCGATACCTACAGCACCGGCGATAACGTCCGGATTCGCTACCCGTTTTCGTCCGCCGACGAGCTTTTGCGCATTGGCCGTGAAGAAAACCTGACGATTTCCGAAATCATGTTGATCAATGAAACCGCCTGGCGTGAAGAGCATGAGACGTTTGCCTTTCTCGATGACGTCCACAAGGTCATGGATGACTGCATCGAGCACGGTTTGAGGGGCGAAGGCAACTTACCGGGCGGGCTGAATGTGCCCCGACGCGCCAAAAAACTGTTGGATGAGCTCAACACCAATTCCGAACGCGGGCTGCGCGATCCGCTGACCATCATGGATTGGGTCAACCTTTACGCCTTGGCGGTGAACGAAGAAAACGCCTCGGGCGGGCGTGTGGTCACCGCGCCAACCAACGGCGCGGCGGGCATCATTCCGTCTGTGATTCGCTATTACGAGCGCTTTTGCACCCACCGCGCCCCCAGTGCGCAAGACGGCGTGCGGGCTTTTTTGCTGACCGCTGCGGCCATTGGCGTGCTGTACAAGACCCGTGCGTCCATATCCGGGGCTGAGGTGGGCTGTCAGGGCGAAGTGGGGGTGGCGTGTTCTATGGCGGCCGGCGGGCTCACAGCGGCGCTGGGCGGCACCAATGAGCAAATCGAGAACGCCGCCGAAATCGGCATGGAGCATAACCTTGGCCTAACTTGCGATCCCATCGGCGGGTTGGTGCAGATTCCGTGCATCGAACGCAACGCCATGGGCGCGGTCAAAGCCATCAACGCGGCGCGTTTGGCGATGAAGGGCGACGGCGCGCATTTCGTCAGCCTCGACCAAGTGATCGAAACCATGCGCCAAACGGGACTGGACATGCAGTCCAAGTACAAAGAAACATCCCAAGGTGGCCTGGCCGTCAACGTGGTGGAATGTTGAGCGTGTGCCTGAGCTTATTGGCGTAAATCAATGCACAGAGACGTCTTTGGGGCCGCAAGTTATCTTTGCGTATTATTTTTTTGCGCCTGAATTTCCAAGAGGGTTTCCTTTGACGTACCTTGAGAGTCGCCGCCAATTTCAACGGCTTTCAGCGCGTTTCGTTCGGCCTCGTCAAGCTCGCCCCGCCGCATGAGGACATGCGCCAGATTGTTGAGCGCCACGGGATTATGGGGGTCTCGCTGCACGGCGATTTTCAGAAGGGTCTTTGCCTCCTGCAGCCGGTTCATCCCAATCAAAATGTTGGCGGCCGAGATGTTGGGAGCACTCGCAGCAGGCCAATGCCGAGCGGCCAAGGCGAACGCTGTTAAGGCGTCTGGCGCGTGACCGGCGCGTTCCAGCCCGTAGGCTTCCTGCAGCCATTGTGAAAGGGAGGTGTTGTCCGGGACGGGCCCATCCGGCCCCATGACAACGATGCCCCAATACCCGGACCGCCGCCAGGTATGCTCAAACGTTTTCATCGGCATCACTTGCCTGAACGTCGTGCCGGACCGCAACGTGACGGTTTCGTCCGCCAAGTCATAACCGATAACCACGGCGTAATGCCATTGCGGCGCAATGTCGAGCGACAGGTTTTGCAAGATCAGCACGGGCCGTCCCTGGGTGACGTTCACGAACACATCGCGCAGCGTGTGGACCGGTAGGGCCAATCGGCCTTGTCGGCGGGTTCCTGTGATGATTTCGGTTTGCAGGGTGCCTTCGCGTCCCGGTGTGTAGATGCTTTGCGCAAGGGTGTCGGGTGCGGTCTTGAGGCCGGTTGTATTCAAAACAGTGGCCAGCGCTGCAGGCCCGCAAAAGAAGCGCGTTTGCGAGAAAAAAGGCGTGTCGGCCAATTCAGCAGATGCGGGCAGACCTTGCGGCGGTGACGCGGTGAGCTGAGAGGTCATGGGCGTTGCCGCACAACCACTCAACACCACCAGCGCCACCACAGCCGCAAAAGCACGGATTTTGATACGGTTCCGTTGCATCCTTCGTGCGCGCTTAGCCCGGGTTCGCCGAACCTTTATTCGTGAAGCCAAACACGCTGGTAAAGCCCAGCAGGTCGGTGATCAGCAAGACGACGAAAACGAAGACCACAGCGCCGACCAAACCGCCCAGGCCTTGGCCCGCAGGTGCGCTTTTGATCTGGTCGGCAAGTTTCGTGACCTCGGAATCGCTGAGTGCGGCGACGCGAAGATTGGCTTCGCTGGGATCAACGCCTAAAGATTCAAATTTTGTGCGCACGTCGGCACGATTCATGAATTCATTCACAAGCGCGCGATCACCTATAACCACCTGCGTTTGGGCAATACGATCATTATCGACCAAGGCCGCGCTGACGGGAACGATGGGGACCGCGGTTGCGCCGAAAGCAATGATCATGGTCGCAGCAATGGCTTTAATGCTGAAGTGTTTCGAAGACATTTGTTGATTTCTCCACTGTTTAAGAAGGCCGTTGGCGGTAATGGCGCCATCACACCAATCTTATGCAGCATGATGGCGTAATTTTCAGGGCTAAAGGCGCGTAAAAACACGACCGCCACATGTATTACGTAGGCAATATTATTTTTTCATTTTCAAATAAATACCGCCATTAAATGACGGATGTTTAGGTGGGTATTATAGTAAAGGCACAATCAAAAGTTTAGTCGTTATGTTTCAGTAACCATAATAATGGTGGTTTGTGTCTTCTATGCGTTCGGTTTGTATTTTGTGCGCTGATGATAAGTACATGTTTAATAACCTATATTTAGTAATCTGGTGGTGCTAAATTCTCATTTCAACGACAACACGGATATACAACTGGCGTTGTGATGGGATATCAATTTGAAAAGCCCGACGACGTGATCGAAACCATGCGCCAGATCGGCTTGGATATGCCATCCAAGCACCATAGAAACCTCCCAAGGCGGCCTGGCCGTCAACGTGGTGGAATGTTGAGCGCTTAACCTCCGATTGATGAACGATGCCCCAACGGCTATGCTTGCCTTGGTTTTAATCGGAGATTTTATGTCCTGTTGATATTGGGGCGCTAAAGGGCGCCTCACCCCAAGAACAACAAGCGATACTGCATGTGTCATCACGTCGCAGAGCTTTTGTCTTGGCCATATCAATCATCATCATGACCCCGCTGTTGCGGTGGTCGGGACATGAAAGACCGATCTGAACATGATCAGAAAATATGAAAATGAAGATATCGACGCCGTGATTTCGTCATGGCGCGCCGCGAGCGAGCTGGCTCATCCTTTTCTCAGCCAAGCGTTCTTGGATCAAGAGGCCGACAATGTGCGCAATGTGTACATGGCTTACGCCGAAACATGGGTGTGTGTCGCGCATGACCGTGTGGTCGGTTTTATCGCGCTGATCGACAGCGAAGTCGGCGGCCTGTTCGTTGATCCCGGTTTTCACGGGCAAGGGCTCGGCAGGGCCTTGGTTGACAAGGCCGTTGCCGAAAAAGGGGCGCTCAGCGTCGCGGTCTTTGAGAAAAATGTCATTGGACGGCGATTCTATGACGCTTACGGATTTTGCGGGGCGGACACATCGCTTCACGAATCCTCGGGGCAAACGACCGTGCATATGACGTACACGCCTAAAAACAGGTGATGGATGGAGGGCGTTCCTTGAAAAGGGAGCGCCCTTTATCGTCTTGCATGCACTGAGCGATGATATCGGCGTGGGTTGGGAAAACGCCTGGACATCGAGATAAATCGCTTTGAAACGGCAGATAAATTCTAAGCGTCAAATTTTTTTCATAAAAGCGTCCGGACAATGCTTGACGCCCGGCGGGGGCTGCATTACATAGACGCGTCTTCAGGCGGTGAACATGCTTCGCACCTGATGATGAGAACGGCGAAGGGGGTGTAGCTCAGTTGGTTAGAGCGCCGGCCTGTCACGCCGGAGGCCGCGGGTTCGAGTCCCGTCACTCCCGCCATTCCCGTTCCTCAAAAACCGCGGCCTTCACAGGTTGCGGTTTTTTGTTTTTGGCACTCTATCTGCTTATGCGCGCAGCTTATTGCTGCGGCGCACAAAATATTTTTCAAATCACTCATTCTTGACTTGAACGGCTCGGCAAACGGGGTAGTCTGGGCCTACCCAATCGGGGATATGTCGCGGCTAGAAAATGTCCTATAAAGCGTCTACACCTCGTGGGGAGGTGCTGATGCATGCGATACAATTAAAACAAACGTACGCATCTGCTGCTGACATACTAAGTTTTTCAACGGAACGTCCTGGGGAGTTCCAGTATCCTATGATTGCGACACCTTTTTTGCGCCTTGAGACGATAGAAGGAACGCGCCCTGTGCGTTCGTTTGTCAGCTCAGTGCGCGCTCAAAATGGCGCTGCGGTTCATGGGGCTCCCCTGTGGGAGCCTGGGCATGAGCGACGCGCTTTTATCTGATTATTTCCCGGTCTTGGTGTTTTTGGGCATTGCTGGAGTCTTGTCGGTCTTCATGATCGCGGCCAGCTGGATCATTGGCCGCCAGAAACCGGACCCAGAAAAGGATTCGGCCTACGAATGTGGGTTCGAAGCCTTCGAAGACGCGCGCATCAAATTCGATGTGCGATTCTATCTGGTGGCCATCTTGTTCATTATTTTCGATTTGGAAGTCGCATTCCTGTTCCCATGGGCGTCTAATCTCGGTTCCATCGGTTTGTTCGGATTTTGGTCAATGATGCTTTTCCTCGCCGTGCTGACCATCGGCTTTGTCTATGAATGGAAGAAAGGGGCTTTGGAATGGGAGTAGAAACCAAACCGGGCGCCGACCAGGATGCGTTACTGTCCGAGGTCGCCGATGAGCTGAACGAGCGCGGCTTCGTCGTCGCCAACGTCGACAAGCTGGTCAACTATGTGCGCACCGGCTCGATGTGGCCGATGACGTTCGGTCTGGCGTGTTGTGCGGTGGAAATGATCCACGCGTATGTCAGCCGCTATGACTTGGATCGATTCGGCGTTGTGCCGCGTCCCAGCCCGCGCCAGTCCGATGTGATCATCGTCGCCGGCACGCTGACCAACAAAATGGCCCCGGCGTTTCGCAAGGTCTACGACCAGATGGCGGAACCGCGCTGGGTGATTTCGATGGGCTCGTGCGCCAATGGCGGCGGCTATTATCACTATTCCTATGCGGTGGTGCGCGGTTGTGACCGCGTGGTGCCGGTGGATATCTACGTGCCGGGATGCCCGCCGACGGCGGAAGCGCTGATCTACGGCATCATGCAATTGCAAAAGAAAATCAAACGGACAGGTACGCTGTTTCGTTAAGTCTCGCCGCCAAAGAGAGACCGGGAGTTTTTGGACCTATGGATCCAGCCCTTGAAGAGTTGAAAGAGATCGTCACGGAAGCTTTGGGTGAGTCCATCGTGGACAGCACCTTGAGCATCGCTGAAACCCGTGGTGAATTGGTCATTCAAGTGAAACGCGACGACATCGTGCGCGTGCTCACCTATTTGCGCGACAACGTCAATTGCCAGTTCAAGCAATTGGTGGACCTGTGCGGCGTCGATTACCCCGAACGCGAAGAACGTTTCGAGGTCGTCTACAACCTGCTGTCCATGACCTTGAACCGCCGCATCCGCGTCAAAGTCCGCACCGGCGGCGAACTGGTGCCGAGCGTCGTGGGGGTGTTTTCCACCGCGGGCTGGTTTGAACGTGAATGTTGGGACTTGTTCGGCGTGCCGTTCGACGGCAACCCCGATCTGCGCCGCATCCTCACCGATTACGGTTTCGAAGGTCATCCGTTGCGCAAGGACTTCCCGCTCTCGGGTTTTGTCGAAATGCGTTACGACGATGAAAAGAAACGTGTCGTGTATGAACCGGTGAAGCTCACCCAAGAATTCCGCAGCTTTGACTTCCTCAGCCCTTGGGAAGGCTTAGCCCCCCAATTGCCGGGCGACGAAAAAGCGGAAAAGAATGAAGGGGAGGGCGCTTAAGTCATGGCTCAAAACCAAATCAAAAACATGACGCTCAATTTCGGTCCCCAGCATCCCGCCGCCCACGGCGTGCTGCGCATGGTGTTGGAAATGGACGGTGAAATCATCGACCGCGCCGACCCGCACATTGGTCTGTTGCATCGCGGCACCGAAAAGCTGATTGAAAACAAGACCTACCAGCAAGCCACACCGTATTTCGATCGTCTCGATTACGTTGCGCCGCAAAACCAGGAACACGCTTTCGTGCTGGCTGCGGAAAAGTTATTGGGCGTCGATGTGCCTGAACGCGCCCAATACATTCGTGTGCTGTACTGCGAAATCGGCCGCATCTTGAACCACATTCTCAACGTTTCATCGTATGCGATGGATGTCGGCGCGATGACGCCAATGTTGTGGAGCTTTGAAGACCGCGAACGTCTGATGGAATTCTGCGAACGCGTATCCGGCGCACGTATGCACATGAATTACTTCCGCGTCGGCGGCGTGTCTCAAGACATGCCCGCAGGTCTGGCCGAAGATATCTTGAAGTGGATCGACGCCTTCCCGCAGATGATCGACGACATGGAAACGCTGCTGACGGAAAACCGTATCTTCAAGCAGCGCACCGTGGACATCGCCAAGGTCAGCCAGGAACAAGCCCTCGATTGGGGCTTCACCGGTCCGAACCTGCGCGCATCCGGCGTGGCCTGGGATTTGCGCAAATCCCAGCCCTATGACGCTTACGCCAAAATGGATTTCGACATCCCCGTGGGCAAATACGGCGACTGCTATGACCGCTATATCGTGCGCATGATGGAGATGAGGGAATCTCTGAAGATCATGCGTCAAGCCATTGAAAAGATGCCCGAAGGCCCGACCATTACGGAAAACCGTAAGGTCGCGTCGCCGCCGCGCGCGGATATGAAGACGTCGATGGAAGCGCTGATCCATCACTTCAAACTGATGACCGAAGGCATGCACGTTCCGGCGGGCGAAACCTATACCGCCGTCGAAGCGCCCAAGGGTGAATTCGCCGTTTATTTGGTGTCTGACGGCACCAATAAGCCGTATCGCTGCAAAATCCGTGCGCCGGGCTTCGCCCATCTGCAAGCCATGGACATGATGTGCGAAGGCCACATGCTGGCCGACGCCGTCGCCGTGATCGGTTCCATTGATATTGTGTTTGGTGAGATCGACCGATGAGTGAGCACGCTGAAGAATTCGCCTTTACGGCGGAAAACCTAGAAGCCGCCAAGGCCATCGTGGCGAAGTACCCCGAAGGCCGTGAAGCCAGCGCCACCATGCCGCTGCTGACCTTGGCGCAGCGCCAAAACGACAACTGGCTGCCGCGCGCGGCCATGGATGTGGTCGCCGATATGGTCGGTCTGGCGCCGATGCGGGTGTATGAGGTCGCGACCTTTTACACCATGTACAATTTGAAACCTGTGGGCAAAAACTTCGTCCAGGTGTGCACCAATATCTCATGCCTGCTCAAGGGCTCCGACGATGTGTTCAAGGTGTGCAAGAAAAAGCTCGGCATTGAAAACGGCGAAACCACGCCGGACGGCCAGTTTACGCTGTTGGAAGTCGAATGCTTGGGCGCGTGCGTCAACGCGCCGATGATGCAAGTCGGCGATGACTATTACGAAGACCTGGATGCGGCCAGCACCGAAAAGGTGCTCGACGCCCTGGCAAAGGGCGAGACGCCGACGCCAGGATCGCAAGCAGGCAAACGCGTGGGCTGTCAGCCCGCCGGCGGCCTCACCACCTTGAATGGGGAGGGCTAAGCTATGCTGCATGATCGCGATCGCATCTTCACCAACATCTACGGCATCCACGATGTCGGCCTCAAAGGCGCGCAATCGCGCGGCGATTGGGATAAAACCTCCAGTCTGGTCAAAAAAGGCCGCGAATGGATCGTCGAAGAAATGAAAGCGTCCGGGCTGCGCGGCCGTGGCGGGGCCGGTTTCGGCACCGGCATGAAGTGGTCGTTTATGCCTAAGGAAGTCTCGGATCGCCCGCATTATTTGGTGATCAACGCCGACGAAGGCGAACCGGGCACCTGTAAGGACCGCGAAATCCTGCGCGCCGAACCGCACAAGTTGATCGAAGGCGCATTGCTGGCGTCCGTCGGCATCGGTGCGCACGTTTGTTATATCTATGTGCGCGGTGAGTTCTACCGTGAAGCCGAAGCCCTGCAGCGCGCCATCGATGAAGCCTACGCGGCGGGTTTGGTGGGTAAAAACGCCTGCAAATCGGGCTACGACTTCGACATCTACGTGCATCTGGGCGCAGGCGCTTATATCTGCGGCGAAGAAAGTGCGCTGATCGAAAGCTTGGAAGGCAAAAAAGGCCAGCCACGCCTGAAACCGCCGTTCCCCGCAAACTGCGGCCTGTATGGTTGCCCGACGACCGTCAACAACGTCGAATCCATCGCCGTGGTGCCGGAAATTCTGCGTCGCGGTGGGGCTTGGTTCGCGGGCATCGGTCGTGAAAACAACACCGGAACGAAACTGTTCTGTGTGTCCGGTCATGTCGAAAACCCATGCACCTTCGAAGAAGCCATGGGCGTTCCGATGAAAGAAATGCTCGAAAAGCATTGTGGTGGCGTCACCGGCGGTTGGAACAACCTCAAAGGCGTCATTCCCGGCGGCTCGTCCGTTCCGGTGATGACCAAGGGCATGTGCGACAGCGCGTTGATGGATTATGACGGGTTGAAGGAACACGGTTCGGGCCTCGGCACGGCTGCGGTCATCGTTATGGACCAATCCACCGACATCGTGCGCGCCATCACGCGGCTGAGCGCTTTTTACAAGCACGAAAGCTGCGGCCAATGCACGCCGTGCCGCGAAGGCACCGGGTGGATGTGGCGGATGATGGAACGCATCGGCGCGGGCAACGCCCACATCGATGAAATTGATTTGCTTGAAGATGTCACCCGCCGGATCGAAGGGCACACCATCTGCGCCCTTGGCGACGCGGCCGCTTGGCCTATCCAGGGTCTGATCCGCCATTTCCGTCCGGAAATGGAAGCTCGAATCTTGGAAAAAGCTGGAACACAAGCCAACGCAACGGCCGACGCGTCCGATCGCGCCGCGGAATAATTTAGAAGTTAGAGGGAAGGGGAGCCATGCCAAAGCTCACCATTGATGGCATTGAAATCGAAGTCGACGCCGGTTTGACCGTGCTGCAGGCTTGCGAACAGGCGGGCGCAGAAGTCCCCCGGTTCTGCTATCACGAACGGCTGCCCCTTTCGGGCAACTGCCGCATGTGTCTGGTCGAAATGGAACGCGCACCCAAGCCGGTCGCGTCGTGCTGCATGCCGGTTGGCGAGGGGCAGGTGATCCACACCAACACCGAAAAAGTCAAAAAGATGCGCGAAGCGGTGATGGAGTTCTTGCTCATCAATCATCCGCTTGATTGTCCCATCTGCGACCAGGGCGGCGAATGCGACCTGCAAGACCAGGCTTTGGCTTATGGCGCCGGGGATTCCCGCTTTCATGAACACAAACGCGCGGTCGAGGACAAAGATTTCGGCCCGCTGATCCGGGGCGTGATGACGCGCTGTATCCACTGCACCCGTTGTGTGCGCTTCGCCAGCGAAATCGCCGGCAGCCCCGAACTGGGCGGCGTGTATCGTGGCGAGCATCTGGAAATCGGCACGTATGTAAATAACGCCATCTCGTCGGAGCTGTCTGGGAACATGATCGATTTGTGCCCGGTTGGCGCACTGACGTCTGTGCCTTACATGTTCAAGGCGCGCCCGTGGGAACTGAAAAAGACCGAAAGCGTCGATGTGTTGGACGCGGTTGGCGCCAACATCCGCGTCGATGCGCGCGGCGGCGAAGTGATGCGCATCGTGCCGCGTTTGCACGAAGACGTGAACGAAGAATGGCTGGGCGATAAATCGCGCTTCGCGTGCGATGGCTTGGGGCGTCAGCGTCTTGACAAACCGTACGTCAAAAAAGACGGCAAACTGCAACCGGCCACCTGGGACGAAGCATTTGCGGCGATCAAAGCCAAAGTCGACGGCCTGGATGGTTCGAAAATCGCGGCCTTGGCGGGCGACACCGCCGACGTCGAAGCGATGACGGCGCTTAAAGATCTGCTGGCGAGCTTGGGTTCGAAAAACACCGACTGTCGCCAAGAAGGCAGCCACGTCGATCCAAACGTGCGCGCCAGTTACATCTTCAACACCACCATCGCTGGGATTGAGGATGCGGACGCATTGTTGATCATCGGTTCCAACCCGCGCATCGAAGCGCCGGTGCTCAACGCCCGCATCCGCAAACGCTACCTTGCAGGCGGTTTCCCGGTCGGCGTGATCGGCCCGGATGTAGACTTGACCTACAAGGTCGAGCACTTGGGTGACGATGCGACGATGTTGGACGCTATTGCGTCGGGCAAGCATGCTTTCGCCAAAATCTTGAAAAAAGCCAAGAAACCGATGCTGATCGTCGGGGCCGGCGCGTTGATGCGTGCCGACGGCGCAGCGATCCTCGCCGCCGCCAAGGCCATCGCCGATAAAACCGGTATGGTTGTTGAGGGTTGGAACGGCTTTAACGTCTTGCAAACCGCCGCCTCGCGCGTCGGTGGGCTGGACATTGGCTTCTCGCCCAAAGACGGCGGCCTCGACACCGCAGGCATCTTGGATGCGTGCGGAGATGGCAAGGTGGAGGTGCTTTACTTGCTTGCCGCCGATGGCATGGAAGCGGCCAAATTGTCCGATACGTTCATTATCTATCAAGGCCATCACGGCGACAGCGGCGCACACTTGGCCGATGTGATCTTGCCGGGCGCCGCATATACGGAAAAGAACGCCACTTACGTCAACACCGAAGGCCGCGTGCAACGTGGACAGCTGGCTGTGTTCCCGCGCGGCGAGGCCAAGGAAGACTGGGCCATCATCCGCGCCTTGTCTGCCGTCTTGGGCAAGACGTTGAAGTACGACACCTTGTCCCAAGTGCGCGCACGCATGGCTGAGATCAACCCCGTGTTCGCGTCTGTCGATGAAGTTCAGTCCGCTGAATGGACGGAATTCGGCATTAAGGGCGACATCCAATCGAAACCGTTGTCATCGCATATTCGGAATTATTACATGACCGACCCGATTTCACGCGCGTCCGAAACCATGGCGGCGTGCACCGCCGAAATCCTTGGCGTCCCTGGGGACGAGACGGAAAGGACCGGCACCAATGGTTGAGCTTTGGGATGCCTATCTGTGGCCGTTGATTTGGGTCGTGATCAAGATCCTGGTCATCGTTGTGCCGCTTCTCATTGGCGTGGCGTACCTGACGTACGCCGAACGCAAAATCATCAGCGCTATGCAGTTGCGCCGCGGGCCCAACGTGGTCGGGCCATTTGGCTTGCTGCAACCGCTGGCGGACGGCGCGAAGCTGTTTTTGAAAGAAACGGTGATCCCGTCCAGCGCCAACCGGGCGGTGTTCCTGGTCGCGCCGATGGTGACATTCTTCTTGGCGTTGGTCGCGTGGGCGGTGATTCCGTTTGGCGAAGGCTTGGTTCTGGCGGACATCAACGTCGGTATCTTGTACCTGTTCGCGATTTCGAGCTTGGGCGTTTACGGCGTGTTGATGGCCGGTTGGGCGTCGAACTCAAAATACGCGTTCTTGGGCGCGCTGCGTTCCGCCGCTCAGATGGTGTCTTACGAAGTGTCTATGGGCTTTGTCATCATCACCGTGCTGCTGTGCGTCGGTTCGCTGAACTTGAGCGCCATCGTCGAAGCGCAACGCGGCATGTGGTTCGTCATTCCGTTGTTCCCCATGGCGGTGGTGTTTTTCATCTCCACCTTGGCGGAAACCAATCGTCACCCGTTCGATCTTCCCGAAGCGGAAGCCGAGCTGGTTGCGGGCTACAACGTTGAATATTCGGCGATGACGTTCGCGCTGTTCTTCTTGGGTGAATACGCCAACATGATCTTGATGTGCGGCATGACCACCATCTTGTTTCTGGGCGGCTGGCTGCCTCCGCTGGACATCGCGCCGTTGAATTTGATCCCGGGGCCGATTTGGTTCGTGCTCAAGATTTGTGCGTTGCTGTTCATCTTCATCTGGGTGCGCGCCAGCTTCCCGCGTTACCGTTATGACCAGTTGATGCGTTTGGGCTGGAAAGTGTTCTTGCCGCTGTCGCTGGCTGCGGTGGTGATCGTTTCGGGCGTCTTGGTGACGTTCGACCTGTTACCGAATGCGGGTTGAGGAGGACCTGATTATGAGCTTCATCGACCGCAACATTCGTCCGTTCTTGATGATCGAACTGATGCAAGGCATGCTTTTGACGCTGCGCTACATGTTCCGTCCCAAGGTGACGCTGAACTATCCTTACGAAAAAGGCCCGCTGAGCCCGCGTTTTCGCGGCGAACACGCACTGCGCCGCTATCCCAACGGGGAAGAGCGCTGCATCGCCTGTAAGCTGTGCGAAGCGGTGTGCCCGGCCCAGGCCATCACCATCGAAGCCGAGGCGCGCGACGACGGTTCGCGTCGCACCACACGCTACGACATCGATATGACCAAGTGCATCTACTGCGGGTTCTGCGAAGAAGCCTGCCCGGTGGACGCCATCGTCGAAGGTCCGAATTTTGAATACGCGACCGAAACGCGAGAAGAGCTGATGTATGACAAAACCAAACTTCTGGACAACGGCGCACGGTGGGAGGTCGAGCTTGACCTTCGTTTGCGCGCCGATGCTCCGTATCGCTAGGAGCCGGGGGAACAGATGATCGAAACTTTGGTTTTTTACATGTTCGCCATCACCTGCATCGCATCTGGCGTGCTGGTGGTGACGAGCCGCAACCCGGTGCATTCCGTGTTGTTCCTGATTTTGGCGTTTTTCAACGCCGGCGGCTTGTTCGTGCTGGCGGGGGCGGAATTCCTGGCCATGCTGCTGATCGTCGTTTACGTCGGCGCGGTGGCGGTGCTGTTTATGTTCGTGGTCATGATGCTGGACGTCACGGTGGTCGAGCTCAAGCAAGGCTTCCTTAACTACCTGCCCATCGGGCTTTTGGTGGTGGCGATTTTCGCGAGTGAAATCTTGGCCTCGTCGCTGGCATGGCACATGGCGCCTGAGGCGGCCGCCAATATTCAGGCCAAGATGCCCGAGGTGCAAAACACCTCGGCGTTGGGGCAATTGATCTACACGCGTTACGTCTATCTGTTCCAGATCGCAGGTCTGGTGCTGCTGGTCGCGATGATCGGCGCCATCGTGCTGACCCATCGCAAGCGCAAAGACAGCAAGAAACAGGTCATCGCCGATCAATTGGCGCGTGACGCCAAGGAGGCCGTGGTGCTCAAGAAAGTCGAAACGGGGAGGGGCATCTGATGGCTGACATTGGATTGGGACATTATCTGACCGTGGCGGCGATTTTGTTCGCCACCGGGATGTTCGGCATCTTCCTCAACCGCAAAAACGTGATCGTCATCTTGATGTCGATTGAGTTGCTGTTGCTGGCGGTGAACATCAACATGGTGGCGTTCTCCGTCGAGCTGGGGGACTTGGTGGGGCAAGTGTTCTCACTGTTCATCCTCACCGTCGCCGCCGCAGAGGCCGCCATCGGGCTGGCCATCTTGGTGGTGTTCTTCCGTGGTCGTGGCTCCATCGCCGTCGATGACATCAACACGCTGAAGGGCTGAGGAGAACGAGATGAGCTCAATTTTAGCCATTGTCTTCCTGCCGCTTCTGGCGTCAATGATCGCGGGCATTCTCGCGTTCGTCGATTGCGGCGACGACAAACACAAAAAACACAAGATCGACACCTATGCGCAGTGGATCACCGCCGGCTTGATGCTGGTGACGATGGTGCTGTCGTGGATGACGTTCCAACAGGTCGGACTGGGTGGCGACAGCTACACGGTGACGGTTCTGCACTGGATTCAATCTGGCGATCTGGACCTCAACTGGGCGCTTAAAGTCGATACCTTGACGGCCGTGATGTTGGTGGTGGTGTGCACGATTTCGGCCATGGTGCATGTCTATTCCATTGGGTACATGCACCACGATCCCGATGTTCCGCGCTTCATGAGCTACCTGTCGCTGTTTACGTTCTTCATGTTGATGCTGGTGACCGCCGACAACCTGGTGCAGATGTTCTTCGGTTGGGAAGGGGTGGGCCTTGCGTCTTACCTGCTGATCGGCTTTTGGTACAACAAGCCGTCCGCCAACGCCGCTGCGATCAAGGCGTTCGTGGTCAACCGCGTCGGCGACTTCGGTTTTGCACTGGGCATCTTTGCGGTGTTCGTGATGTTCGGCACGGTCAACTTGGACAGCATCTTCGCCCAAGCTGGCGGTTTGTCGGACGCGACCATTTCGATTTTCTCTGGCGAGTTTCACGCCATCACGGTGATCTGTTTGCTGCTGTTCGTCGGCGCAATGGGCAAATCGGCGCAGCTGGGTCTGCACACCTGGCTTCCCGACGCTATGGAAGGCCCGACGCCTGTGTCGGCGCTGATCCACGCCGCCACCATGGTGACGGCGGGTGTGTTCATGGTGGCGCGCATGTCGCCGTTGTTCGAATATTCGGACTTGGCGTTGCAGGTGGTGACCATTGTCGGCGCATCCACGGCGATTTTCGCCGCCACGGTGGGCTGCACCCAATTCGACATCAAACGCGTGATCGCATATTCGACCTGTTCGCAGCTCGGCTATATGTTCTTCGCCATTGGCGTGTCGGCTTATCAGGCGGCGATTTTCCACCTGATGACCCACGCGTTCTTCAAGGCGCTGTTGTTCCTTGGCGCGGGCTCGGTCATTCACGCTATGTCGGACGAACAAGACATGCGCAAAATGGGCGGCACCTACAAGTTGATCCCGGTGACCTACGCCTTGATGTGGATTGGGTCGTTGGCTTTGGCGGGCGTGTTCCCGTTTGCGGGCTATTTCTCCAAGGACATGATCTTGGAAGCCGCTTACGGCGCGCACACGGGCGTCGGCAACTACGCCTTCTGGCTGGGTATCGCCGCGGCGTTCCTAACCGCGTTCTACAGTTGGCGTTTGATCATCATGACCTTCCACGGGGCGCCGCGCGCCGATGAAAAAACCATGGCGCACGTACACGAAAGCCCCATGGTCATGATCGCGCCGTTGCTGTTGCTGGCGGCGGGCGCCTGTGGCGCAGGTTGGATCGGTTACAACTGGTTCGTGGGCCATGATGCGGCGCACTTCTGGGGCAACGCGATCTTGGTTCTGGACAGTCATCCGGCGCTGGAAAACGCCCATCACGTTCCGACGTGGGTTAAGTACCTGCCGTTGGTGGTCGGGGCATCCGGCATCGCACTGGCGTACGTGATGTACATGTTCGTTCCGAGCCTTCCGGCCAAGGTGGTTTCGATCATCAAGCCGGTGCACAAATTCGTTTTCAACAAGTGGTACTTCGACGAGTTGTACGACGCCATTTTCGTCAAGCCTGCGTTCCGTCTGGGAAGCAGTTTGTGGAAAGTGGGCGACCAAGCCATCATCGATGGCCTTGGACCCAATGGCGTCGCCCAAGCCACGCAAGACACCGCCGAAAAGGTCGGTGTGTTGCAGACGGGGTATCTCTACCACTATGCATTCGCCATGTTGATTGGCGTTGTGAGCATGGTGGGCTGGTATATGTTTATCGCGGGGTGATGGATGTTTGGCTTTGAGCACCTACTTTCGGTCCTGATCTTCCTGCCATTGGCGGG